>Ga0114995_10000740_pt1 | contig 22869 bp, 18 predicted proteins | sample ArcticOcean_MG_C_11_FD_87038 | JGI IMG/M metagenome (GOLD analysis project Ga0114995, IMG submission 87038) | Marine microbial communities from western Arctic Ocean - ArcticOcean_MG_CB2_154 | ecosystem: Environmental > Aquatic > Marine > Oceanic | place: Arctic Ocean: Canada Basin | collected... | reverse complement strand
TATTGGAGAAGGACTAACATATGACGATGTATTGTTAGTACCCAACTATTCTCAAGTTCTTCCCAGAGATGTGTCAATAAAAACTAAATTCTCAAAAAATATATCTATAAATATTCCTATCATCTCAGCTGCTATGGATACAGTAACTGAAAGCAGAATGGCTATAGCTATAGCTCAAGAGGGAGGTATTGGAGTTTTACACAAAAACATGACTATCAAAGCACAAGCTGAGAAAGTTAAGCGTGTTAAAAGAGCAGAAAGTGGAATGATTATTGACCCAGTAACTCTTCCTTTGGATTCTACTGTAAATGATGCTAAATCTTACATGAAAGAATATAGAATTGGAGGTATTCCTATAGTTGATGGAAATAAAAAACTAATTGGAATAGTTACTAATAGAGATTTGAGGTTTGAAAAAAATAATAGTAGACCAATTTCTGAAGTTATGACAACTAAAAACCTTGTAACAGTTTCAAAAGGAACTTCTTTACAAGAAGCTGAAGTGATTTTGCAAGATCATAAAATCGAAAAACTTCCAGTTGTAGATAAAAATAACACGCTTGTTGGATTAATAACTTTTAGAGATATAACGAAATTAACACTTAAGCCAAACTCTAATAAGGATGTTTACGGAAGGTTAAGAGTTGCTGCTGCTATTGGTGTTACTTCAGATGCTTTAAGTAGAGCTGAAGCATTGGTAAAATCTGAAGTTGATGCAATAATAATTGACACAGCACACGGTCATACTAAAGGTGTAGTAGAGGTTTTAAAAACAATAAAAAATAAGTTTCCAAAATTAGATGTTATAGTTGGAAATATAGCTACAGCGGAAGCGGCTAAATATTTAGTTGAGGCTGGAGCAGATGCAGTTAAAGTAGGTATTGGACCTGGTTCTATTTGTACAACCCGAGTAATAGCAGGTGTAGGTTTTCCACAATTATCTGCTATAATTGAAGTATCAAATGCTATAAAAAATTCAGGAGTTCCAGTAATTGCAGATGGTGGAATTAGATACACTGGAGATATATCTAAGGCAATTGCTGCAGGTGCAGACTGTGTTATGTTAGGTTCTTTGATTGCTGGCACTGAAGAATCTCCTGGTGAAACAATAATCTATGAAGGTAGAAAGTTTAAGACATATAGAGGTATGGGCTCGGTAGAAGCCATGAAGGAAGGTAGTAAAGACAGATACTTTCAAGATGTAGAAGATGATATAAAAAAATTAGTACCTGAAGGAATTGTAGGTAGAGTGCCCTTTAAAGGTAAACTTAATGAAAGTATTCATCAGTTCATTGGGGGGTTAAGAGCGGGTATGGGTTATTGTGGATCTAAAGATATCGAGACTTTTAAAAATACATCTAAATTTATAAAAATCACTTCTTCAGGAATAGTAGAAAGTCATCCACACGGAGTTAGTATAACCAAAGAAGCTCCAAACTATTCTAGATAATAGAGATGTTAATTATTTTAACTATGAAAAATTTTATTTCATTAATTTTTTTTACAACTTTCCTGTGCTATTCACAAAATAATTCTAACGATATACTTTTTACAATCGGAGATGATTCTGTGAATACAAAAGAATTTTTAAGAGTCTACAATAAAAACTTAGATTTAATTACTGATAATTCTCAAAAAGACATAGATAATTACCTGCAGCTTTATATAGATTATAAGTTAAAGGTATTGGAAGCTTATGAAAAAGAATATCATAAAAAAGAAAGTTATATTTCAGAGTTAAATAAATACTCTTCTCAGTTAGCATCTAATTATTTATTTGATAAAAACTCGCAAGATTCAATGTTAAATGAAGCCTATCTAAGGACTAAAACTGAAATAAAAGCAAGTCATATTCTAATAAGAATTGAAGATAAAGATTTAGATACATTAGATATTTATAATAAACTTATCTCATACAGAGAAGATTTTAAAAATTATGATTTAGCATATTTAATAAAGAAATATCACGATGGGAAAAATATTTTCGTTGAAGATCTAGGATACTTTTCTGCATTTAAAATGATTTATTCATTTGAATCAAAGGCCTATGAAACTAAAGTAGGAGATATATCTATGCCATTTAGAACAAGATTTGGTTTTCATATTTTAAAAGTAGAGGATAAAAGAGAGTCTCTTGGAGAAGTTATCGTTGGGCATATTATGTTATCAAAAGATAATAATAATTCTCAATCAAAAATCAATTCCTTATATGATTCAATTATTAGAGTTGGCAATTTTGAGAGTTTTGCTAAAAAATACTCAGATGATAAAAACACATCTAGTGTAGGAGGAAGACTTAAACCATTCACAAGTGGTCAGTTAAATTCACTTCCATTTGAAAAAGCTGCTTTTGACTTAACAGAGATTAATCAAATTTCAAAACCTATAGAAACTAAGTTTGGTTGGCATATTTTAAAGCTCTATTCAAAATCTAAATTAAGTTCCTTTAAAGAAATGGAATCATCATTACTTAAAAAAGTAAAAAATAACTCTAGGTCTTCTGTAATCTCTAATTCATTTTATAAAAAGTTATTAAATAAATATTCTATAAATTATGATAATGACTTAACTTATTTTACAGATCAACTAAATGGTCATAATGCTAATAATATTTGGAAAATACCATCTACAATTAATAAAAAAAAGATGTTATTTAAGATTAATGATACCATACTAAATTATTTAGATTTTGCAAATTATATAGTTAATACATTTATTAGTAACGGATCAATTTATAACTCACCCACTGATTTATATAAAGATTTCATAAATCAATCCGTTATGGATTATTATAAATCAAACTTATTGTCTGAGAATACGGAATATCGTCATATTTACAACGAATATAAAGAAGGGTTAATGTTGTTTGATTTAATGCAAAATGAAGTTTGGAATAAAGCTAAGGAAGATACAATTGGTTTAAAAAGTTATTTTAAAAACAACAAATCACTATTTAAAATTACTAATAATGTTAATCCTTTGTACGAAGATATCTCGGCTGAAGTTATTTCTAAATATCAAATAACATTTGAAAATAACTGGATTAAAACACTAAGGAAAAAAAATGCTATTTTTATAGATAAAAAAGTTATAAAAAAAATTAAAAAAACTCTAAAAAAGTAATGCGTTATCTGTTAATATTTTTATTATTATTTTCTTGTGACAGTTATTTTAAAAACTCTTCAAATGCAGACTTGGCTAGGGTAAATGACGATTATTTATCTAAAAACGAAGTTGAAAGTGTATTAAGTTCTAGTTCTAACTTAAATGATAGTACCATTATTATAAATAACTATATTAATAATTGGGCTGCTAATAAATTATTAATTCACAGAGCTTTAATTAACTTACCTGAAGTTAATCAGAAAAACATACAACAGCTAGCTGATAATTATAGAAATGAAAGTTTAATTAATTCGTATATTGATGCACTTATTGAAAAAAATATGAATTTAGCAGTTTCTAAGATCGAGTTAGATAGTCTTTATGAAACTTATAAAGAAACCTTCAGATTAAGTGAAGATCTGTTTAAAATTAGATTTATTTATTTACCTAAAGTTAATCCCGATATAAAACTATTTAAATCTAAAATAAAAAGATTTAACAATGATGATTTAAATTATTTAGATTCCCTTTCTTTTCAGTTTGATATATACTCATTTAATGATTCTGTTTGGAGAAATAAAAATGAAGTTTTTTATCAATTACCAGAATTAAAAAAGGTCAAAAATTATATGTTAAAAAAATCCAATTTTATTGAAATCAAAGACTCATTAGGTTTATATTTGATTAATATAAAAGATGTTCTTAAAAGTAATCAATACGCTCCTTTAGATTATGTTTCCGAAACACTTAAAAGAATGATTATAAACAGTAGAAAATTAAAATTTATAGATCAATTAAGAAAAGATATAACTAAAGATGCAATTAAAAATAAAAGATTTGAAATTTACTAAATACATATATCAAACTAGTATAGTTGTTATTGCTATATTAAGTAATAACTTAATGTTATCTCAAAACAACTTACTAATAGACGATAGTAAGAAAAAAATAGACGGAGTCGCTGCGGTTGTTGGTGATTTTTTAGTTTTAGATTCAGACATAGATAAGCAGTTCGATCAACTTAAAGCTTCAGGAATTTCTACAGATGATATGACTAGATGTCAAGTATTTGGAAAATTACTAGAAGATAAGCTTTATCAGCATCATGCAATTCAAGATAGTATTGTTGTTAATAATGACGAAATTCAATCTTTTGTAGATCAACAAATTGATGCATTTGCCCTACAGATTGGTTCTATGGATAAATTAATAGCATATTATAATAAAAATTCTGAACAAGAGCTAAGAAATGAGATGTTCGAATTAAATAAGAGTTCGGAATTAGCTAAAAAAATGCAAGAAAAAATAATTGAAGAAATAGAAGTTACTCCTGAGGAGGTTAGACAATTTTTTAATTCTATTCCAGTGGATGATCGTCCTCTTTTTAACACAGAGTTAAAAGTAGCTCAAATTGTAGTTATCCCTCAAACAACTCAAGAAGAAAAGAAAAAAGTTATTGAAAAGTTAGAGCAATTTAAGGCTGATGTAGTTGATAACGGATCTAGTTTTACTACTAAAGCTGTATTATATACTGAAGACTATGCTTCAAGAAAAAATGGTGGTAAATATACTTTAAATAGAAAAAAACCTCAAATGGACAAAAAATATAGAGAGGTTGCTTTTTCCCTTCAAGAAGGTGAAATATCAGATCCGTTTGAAACAGATTTTGGTTTTTTCATAATACTTCTTGAAAAGGTTAGAGGTCAAGAATATGATGTTAGAAGTATACTTTTGAGACCTAAAATTAATTCTGCTGAGATATCTGAAGCCAAAAATAAGCTTGAGAATGCCAGACAAAGAATTGTGGATGGTGAAATTAGTTTTGCTGATGCTGCATTAGAAGTTAGTGACCAGGTAGAGACAAAATACGATGGAGGTCAATTAATTAACCCTGAAACTCAGGATTATAACTTCGAGTTAACTAAAATGGATCCAGAGTTATATTCACAAATTGAAAAATTAAAAGATGGAGATGTAAGTATTGTTCTTCAAGATGAAGACAGAATGAATCCAGTCAAGTTTAAACTTTTATCTGTGACTGATAGGACTGACGAACATGTAGCCAACTTCGCAAATGATTACTTAAAAATACAATCATTAACGCTTCAAAATAAAAAATTAAAAGAGATTGAAAAGTGGCAAAACTTAAAAATTGAAGATACTTACATCAAAATTGCTAACGAGCATAGAGATTGTATATTTTACGGAAATTGGTTAAAAAATTAATAAAATAAAATTAAAAACATATGGCGTTTGATATTAATATGATTAGAGATGTTTATAAAAACATTTCTGAGCGTGTAGATATAGCTAGAAAGATTACGGGTAATCCACTAACTCTCTCAGAAAAAATTCTATACTCACATCTTTGGGATTCTAAACCTAACACTAAGCTAATAAGAGGTAAAGATTATGTTAATTTTGCCCCAGATAGAATTGCTTGTCAAGATGCGACTGCACAAATGGCACTTCTTCAATTCATGCAAGCTGGAAAAAATAAAGTGGCAGTACCAACAACTGTTCATTGTGATCATTTAATTCAAGCTAAACAGGGAGCTGCTATTGATTTAAAAAGAGCAAACTCTGTAAGTAATGAGGTTTTTGAGTTTTTGGCTTCAGTTTCAAATAAATATGGGATTGGTTTCTGGAAACCTGGAGCAGGTATTATTCATCAGGTAGTTTTAGAGAATTATGCATTTCCTGGAGGAATGATGATAGGTACTGATTCGCATACAGTTAATGCTGGTGGACTTGGTATGGTTGCCATTGGAGTAGGTGGAGCTGATGCTGTAGATGTTATGGCCGGTATGGCATGGGAACTAAAATTCCCAAAGCTTATAGGAGTTAAATTAATAGGAAAATTAAATGGGTGGACATCCCCAAAAGATGTTATATTGAAGGTAGCAGGAATATTAACTGTAAAAGGTGGTACTGGTGCTATTATTGAATATTTTGGTGAAGGTGCTAAATCCATGTCTTGTACAGGGAAAGGCACTATTTGCAATATGGGTGCAGAAGTTGGTGCAACTACTTCAACTTTTGGTTATGATGAATCAATGGAGAGATACCTTAGAGCTACAAACAGAAATGATGTAGCTGATGCAGCAAATGAAGTTAAAGAATACCTTACAGCTGACCCTGAAGTTTATGTTAATCCTGAGCTTTATTTTGATCAAGTAATTGAGATTAATCTAGATCAGTTAAGACCACATCTTAATGGTCCATTTACACCTGATTTAGCAACTCCTGTTTCTGAAATGGCTAAAAAAGCTAAAGCTAATGATTGGCCTCTAAAAGTAGATTGGGGCTTAATAGGGTCTTGTACAAATTCATCTTACGAAGATCTAGATAGAGCAGCTTCAATTGCTAAGCAAGCCGTTGAGAAAAAGCTTGTTATTAAATCTGATTTAGGTATTAACCCTGGTTCAGAGCAAGTTAGATTTACAGCTGAAAGAGATGGTCTACTAAAAACGTTTCAAGATTTAAATGCGACAATTTTTACAAATGCATGTGGCCCATGTATCGGACAGTGGGATAGAAGTGACCTGAAAGGGGAAGAGAAAAACACTATAGTTCATTCTTTTAATAGAAATTTTTCAAAAAGAGCTGATGGAAATCCTAACACTCATGCTTTTGTTGGTTCTCCCGAAATGGTAACAGCAATTGCAATTTCTGGAAGGCTAGATTTCGACCCCCTTAATGATTTTTTAATTAATGAAGATGGTGAGAAGGTTAAATTACAACCACCATATGGAAAAGAATTACCTCCCTCTGGTTTTGATGTAGAGGATGCTGGATATATTGAACCTATCAAAAATGGTAAAAATATTGATATTACAGTTAATCCTAAGTCTGAAAGGTTACAGCTCTTAACACCCTTTTTACCAATAGGAAATAAAATAGTCAACGCAAGACTATTAATTAAAGCATTTCAAAAATGTACTACTGATCATATCTCTATGGCTGGTCCATGGTTAAGATATAGAGGTCACCTTGATAATATATCAAACAATTGCCTAATTGGAGCTGTGAATATATTTAATAAGAAAACAAATTTTGTTAAAAATCAACTCACAGGTGAATATGCAGGTGTTCCTGACACGCAGAGACATTACAAATTGGAAGGTATTAAAACTATTGTAGTTGGCGATCATAATTACGGAGAAGGTTCATCAAGAGAACATGCTGCTATGGAGCCTAGACATTTAGGAGTTTGCGCTGTAATAGTTAAATCTTTTGCACGTATTCATGAGACTAATCTAAAAAAACAAGGAATGTTAGGCCTAACTTTTAATGATGAATCCGATTATGATTTAATACAAGAGGACGATATATTTAATTTTATAGATTTAGATGCCTTTAAGCCTGGTAAACCATTAATTATAGAAGTTCTTCACTCAGATAAGACTAAAGATTTAATTGTTGCCAATCACACGTATAATCAATCTCAAATTGATTGGTATAATGAAGGTTCCGCTCTAAATCTTATTAAAAAACAAAATCAATAATTTTATAATTGCTTTAGACCAGAAACTAAGAATGGAAATGTTGGTAGACTTTTCATGATTAAAAGATCTTCTGATATAGTACTTTCATTGCCTAAAAATGCTAGAATTTTGTATGCGGGATTTTTCTTAAATATTTTTGTAAAAACTTCTTTGCCAGACATTTTATTTGTTAATAAAACATCAATAAGCGTTCTGTCATACCATCGATAAATTTTATTTTTAAAAGATATTCTTTGAACTGGACTTCTCCCTGCTATTAGGTTTTTTACTATATCTAATACATTTTTTTGAATGAATTGAAACGTGTACCCTGTACTTGCTTTTGTATAACCACCAGAAGTCCCAATATTAATAACAGACTTCATTGGATTATTTTTAAACTTTTCTAATGACATAGGAATAATTCCAAATTCTTCATGTTCAATTGTATAATTTTCAATTTTCAAAACCTCTTTTATGTATTTTTTTAGTGCCCTAACATATGTTTCTTTTTCTAAAACATTAGGACTAAAAAGTGTGTATTCCACTAACGCTTCATTAGAAGATGTTGGTAAAACATACATGAATGTCGCTCCATTTTCTTGAGATAAATCAAAGTCCATTAAGCATCCGATTTTTGGATTGAAAGATTTAGTTTTAGTTTTGATCACCCATCCGTTAAAATGTTGTAATAATGAATTTTGTTTTGTGATTATTGGATTAAATAGATTTGTTGAATTAAATATATATTTTGATGTATATCGGTTTGTATTTGTTACTAATACAGGATTTTCTAAGGCTGAATCTATGCTCTTTATAGTTTCTTGTACAAACTTTACTTTTTTAAATTTACTAGCATATTTAAGAACAAAATCATAAAAATCAATACCTTTAATCATTTTGTAGGTATAAGACTGCAAGTCTAATTCTTTTTTGAAATCTGTAGATTTAAATTGTAAAGCTTTCCATTTGGCATATATAATAGATTCAAAAGGCCCTGGATTTTTTTCCCAGAAACACCATGTTCTATCATTACTTTTTTTTTGATCTTTATCAATAACTAATATCGACTTGTTTTGTAATGAAGGAGTTAGTAATATTTTATATAATAAACTTAATCCCGCACAACCCGAACCAGCAATAATATAATCGTATTTCATTTATCTTATTTGAAATATTTAAAAGGGACAACTAACATACCAAAGCATTCACTTTTTTCTTTGCCAATATTTTTGTGATGTATTTTGTGAGCTCTTCTTACTCCTTTTGCATACCAGTTATTCGCTTTTTTAAAAAACTTAAATCTCTGATGAATAAATATATCGTGTACAACAAAATAAGATGCTCCATAAGCCATTATACCAAAGCCTATTGGAAGTCCATACCAAAATCCTTCATAACTCCATAAATAAAAACAACTCATACTTACAACAGCGTAAAAAATAAAAAATAAATCATTTCTTTCAAACCAACTATCGTGTTTTTTGTGATGGTGATCTCTGTGTACACTCCACAAAAATCCATGCATGATGTACTTGTGGGTAAACCAGGCCATAAATTCCATTATTAAAAATGTAATTATAAATGTAGCAAACCAAAAAATTATATTCATAATAAATTATAATAGGTTAAGTTGATATTTAACATAGCTTCTAGTTAGGAGTTCAAATTTTTTATAGTTTGGAACTCTAATTCTAGTATTTTTAATTTCTAATGCTGGAGTTTTTTTAAGTTTTTTTAATAATTGACTGTAATACCTATATGCCATAAATACTCCAAACTTTGCTTCAATAGGTAATTTCTTTATTCCATTTAATCCTTCTTTGAAGTCTGCCTCTATTTCATTAATTATCTTAATTTTAGATTCTTCATTTAATTCGTTTAGGTCTGTTTCTGGAAAGTAAGTGCGGTTTAAAATTTCAAAATCATCTTTTAAATCTCTTAAAAAATTTACTTTTTGAAATGCTGAACCTAGGCTCATAGCAAATGATTTTAATTCTTCATATTTTTTAGAATCACCATTTACAAATACTTTTAAGCACATTAAGCCTACAACATCTGCTGAACCATAAATATATTCTTCATATTCTTGATTAGTCATGTACTTTTTCTTGTGTAGATCTTTTTCCATACTACTCATAAAAGAGTCCACTAAATCTTTATCAATATTAAACTTATGGTATGTAGCTTGAAAAGAATTTAATATTGGATTTAAATGAATTTTATTTTTAATAGATTTTTCTAAATCAGTGTAGAAGTCTTCGAATAAAACCGCTTTATCATAGTCGTGAAATGAGTCGACAATTTCGTCTGCAAATCTAACAAAACCATAAATATTATAAATATGTTGACGAATACTTTTAGATAACATTTTTGTAGCCAAAGAAAATGAAGTGCTATATGTTTTAGTAACAATTTTACTACAATCATTGGATACTTCATCAAAAATCTTTTTCATGATATCATTAATTTAGGTTAAAGCTAATACAATTTATTTGTTATTTATTAATTCTGCTACAAGTTTCCCCGAAACTATTGCTGGGGGAACTCCAGGACCAGGAACAGTTAACTGTCCTGTAAAATACATATTTTTTACTAATTTACTTTTTAATTTTGGTCTAAGGAATGAAGTTTGCATAAGTGTATTTGCTAATCCATAAGCATTTCCTTTATATGAATTATAATCTTTAATAAAATCACTTACACAAAAAGATTTTTTATATATAATATTTTTTTTTATTTCTTGTTTTGTTATTAATTCTAGTCTATCCAAAACAATATTAAAATACTTTTCTCTAAGCACTTCTGTATCTTCTAAACCAGGTGCTAAAGGAATTAAAATAAAACCATTTTCACATCCTTCAGGAGCTGTGTGTTTATTAGTAATTGAAGTAAAATTTGCGTAAAATAAAGGGTTAGAAGGCCACTTTGGGTCTTTGTAGATTTCTTTAGAGTGTAAATCAAAATCAGTATCAAAAAATAAGTTATGATGAGCAACATTTTTTAGTTTTTTATCAAAACCTAAATAAAAGAGCAATGAAGATGGAGCTAATACCTTACTTGACCAATATTTTTCTGAATATTGTCTCAAAGTCTTTGGTAGTAGTTTTTCTGTATGGTTGTAATCAGCTCCAGATAATATTATATCTGAACTTATTACTTTATTATTAACTTCTATTGCAGTTGCTATATTATTGTCAGTAATTATTTTAGTAATATTTGAATTATTATGAAAATTAACTCCGAGTGACTTAGCGATACTAATCATAGCACTTACAACATCATAAAAACCATTTGTAGGTTGCCATGTTCCAAGTCCAAAATCTGCATAATTCATAAAATTATAAAAAGCCGGTGTATTTGACGATTCAGCCCCAAGAAATAATACAGGAAACTCTAATATAGACCTTAGTTTAGGGTTTTTAAACTCTTTGTGAACTTCTTTTTTTATGTTTGTAAAAAAGTATCCTACTCTTTTGACGGTGTCTATTGAAATAAGCTCAAGTGGAGTTAAACCAGGCATTTTATAGAGCATGTCTGTTACTGCAATTTTATAATTTTCTTTTGCTTTAGAAATAAATTTTTCAAGTCGTTTAGAACTTCCTTTTTCTTCTTTTTCAAAAACTTTACAAATTTTTTCTAGTGAGTCTGGGATTGCAATAAAGTCCTGGACGCCAAAATATACATGGTAAGCAGGATTTAGTTTTTTTAATTCATAAAAATCTTTAGTTTCTTTATTAAAATCATTGAAAAATTTCTCAAAAACATCTGGCATCCAATACCAGCTAGGGCCCATATCAAATGTAAAACCATCTTCTTTAAATTGTCTTGCTCTACCTCCAAAATCCTCATTTTTTTCGAATACACTAACTTGGTGCCCCATTTTAGCTAAGTAACACGCAGCGGAAAGGGAAGAAAATCCAGAGCCAATAATTGAAATAGTTTTTTTCATATATATAAAATATGTGCGTACGAGAAGACTCGAACTTCCACAACTAAAATAAGTCATTAGGCCCTCAACCTAACGCGTCTACCAATTCCGCCACGTACGCAAAAAATTAGATCAACAAATATAAATTATATTAAATCATTTTTACGCAAGATCTATCCTAAATATAGTTTTTTAATATTTATTTAACATTATAATATATTTCTTTAATTGGCATTATAACTAATGTATATATCAAACAAAATATCCATTGACAAAATTGGTTTTTACATAAAAAAACTTTTTTTACAACAGTAAATATCTACTTTGAAATTTCGAACTTATAAATAACAGTTTAAACTTATTTAGAACAAAGTTAAAGCCTTGATTAATGCTAAATGAATTAGAATAAGTTAAAAATTATAGATTGACCAAATTCACTCCAATAGTTGAGGATTAAATATTAATAAAAAAAACCTCATCATAATTGATGAGGTTTTGTGACCTGGCTGGGGCTCGAACCCAGGACCCTCTCCTTAAAAGGGAGATGCTCTACCAACTGAGCTACCAGGTCTTATTTATTTTAATAAGGCTGCAAATATAAAATGTTTAATTTATATTACAATGATTTTTTTAATAATATTAATTATTAATTCTAATGTGTATTTTTATACTATTAAAATTAACTTAGAAATTTATATGAATATAGTTTTATTGGGTTACATGGGTAGTGGGAAAACATCTGTAGGTATAAGGTTGTCATCATTGATTAATAAGCAATTCTTTGACCTTGATGAATTTATTGAAGAAAAGTATAATCAAAAAATTCATAATATTTTTTCAACCAAAGGAGAAATTTATTTTAGAAAAATAGAATCTGAATGCCTAAAAATTTTAATGAATAATTACGATAATGTAATTATTTCACTAGGAGGAGGGACTCCTTGCTATTCAAATAACATAGAAATCATTAAAAAATCCAAATCATTTTACTTGAAATATTCGATATCAAATCTTTCAAATAGACTTCTTAAAATTAATTCTACCAGACCAATTTTATCGCAAATTAATGATTTACCTAAGATGAAAGATTTTGTGGCTAAACACTTATTTGAAAGAAATTATTATTTTAATCAAGCTTCTAAAGTTATCGTTTGTGATTTAAAAAATCCAGATCAAATTGCTTCTGAGATACTAACAACACTAAGTTAAAAACGCTTCTGCTTTATTGTCTTCAAATCTTACTTTTACGTGGTTGATAGTTGTCGTAGACAAAGAAATTCCTTTAAAATCTGCTTTAACTGGAAATTTCTTATGATTTCTATTTACTAAAACTGCAGTTTTAAATTGCTTTATTTCTGTTTCTAAAAAGTGTTTAATTGCATAAATTAGTGTCGCACCTGAATTTAAAACATCATCTACCAATACCAAAGATTTGTTTTCATAATCTTCTTTTCTAATAGAAGTAAAGACCTTATCTAAGGGATTTTCTTTATTAATTTTTACACTACAAGTTGTAACTTTAATATCAGAAATATTAGCAAGTATTTTTTCAATCATAGTAGCTATTATATGTCCATTTTTTTCAATTCCAGCTATGATAACTTCTTTTTCATCAATATTACATTCAATTATTTGATGAGCAATTCTTGCTATTTTTTGATTAATTTGATCAGTATTAAGAATTATTTCTTTTTTCATAGTTTTACCACTTTTTTTTAAACATTTCCTAAGAATATTTTTTCTTAAAATATACTTAAACTTAATACAAAAATATTATTTAATTGTATCTTGTACCCTTAATATTTAAAAATATAATGAAAAATAAAATTTATTTTTTTCTATCCTTAAGTTTAACTTTTCTTCTTTTTTCTTGTCCACCTGATGATTCTGGTCTTGTTTCAATTCCCGAAGTAGATAGAACTATCCAACAAGTTGTTGATGATTCAATATTAAGAAACTATTTAGAAACGCATTATTATAATGCTGGAGAACTTTCTGAGATGGAAAGTTTTACTATTAGTGATATAGTTATAACTGAACTTGACGAATCTGGTGTTTTACCAGACTCAGACATCAATACAATGCTTATTGATGATGTTATCACAGGAACAACGGTTTATGAAGATGCTGAGTATGACTATTATTACTTAAATTTAAATCAAGGTGGTGGTGAAGACTCACCAAATTTTTCAGATAAAGTTAGAGTAAATTATGAAGGTAATTTACTTAACGGAGAAATCTTTGACAACACTTACACCCCTGTAGTTTTTGATTTAACTGCCGTTGTGGCTGGATGGGGAAGAGTTATGCGTGTATTTAATACTGCTGAAGACTTTAGTGTTAATTCTGATGGAACAATTAATTATACAAACCCTGGTATTGGTGTTATGTTTCTACCATCTGGATTAGGATATTATTCAAGTGCTGCTGGGATTATCCCTGTTTACTCATGCTTAGTTTTCAAATTTTCTTGTTTTCAAATGGAGAGCAATGATCATGATACTGATAATGTTCCTTCTCATCTAGAAGATATAAATGGTAATTTAGATTTAACTGATGATGATTCAGATGATGATACATTTTATGATTTTATAGATAGTGATGATGATAATGATGGCACCTTAACAATAGATGAAGATTTAGAGCCTGATACTGATTTAACAGTGGATAGAGATGGTGATGGAGACCCTACCAATGATATCGGTGATGGAGACCCTACTAATGACGATACTGATGGAGATGGAATCCCAAACTATTTAGATGCTGATGACTCGGAATCTAGAAATGATTAATTTGCTAAATTAAACAGTAAATATATTCCATTATTAAATGTTTAAACACTTACAACTTTATACATTATTGTTTTTATGTTTTTCCACTATAGCTAATGTTTTTAGTCAATGTAATGGTTCTTATGATTTATGTGATAAAAGATATAATGAAGTAGCTTATCTTACTACACATAATTCCTTTAATTCTAGTCAAGATAGTTTCCTTTTTCCAAATCATAATACTAATATCGAAGCACAACTTAATTTTGGTGTAAGAGCATTTATGATTGATGTTTATAATGTTAATGGTGAGTCTGTTGTTTATCATGGTTATTCATTCTTAGGTTCAAAACCATTGTCGACATATTTAGATACTATAAAATACTTTTTAGAGAGTAATCCTAATGAAATAATTACTCTAATTTTAGAGTGCTATACAACTGCAAATGCAATTGAAAGAGATTTAAATAAAGCTGAGTTAACAAACTATTTACATGCTCAAGATTCTACTTCCACTTGGCCAAAATTAAAAGACTTGATAAACTCTAATAAACGCTTAGTAGTATTTTCTGATAAAAGCGATGCAGCCCCAAAACAAGATTGGTATCATTATGTCTGGGATTTTGCTGTAGAAAATAAATACGGAGAGATAAACTGTGAATACAATAGAGGAAATCCTTCAAATAAGTTATTTATATTTAATCATTTTGTCACATCTACTATAGGAAGTTTTACAAAAGCCAAGCGAGTAAATTCAAATCCATATTTTTTTAATTACATTAAAAAATGTCAACTCTTAAAAAACAAATTACCAAATTTTATAACAGTTGATTTTTATGAAACAGGTAATGCTTTAAATGTAGTTAAGCAGTTGAATTCACAATCTCTATTAGTTGAGTTGTAGAGATTAGTTAAAAGAGGATCACTTTTTTCTTTTTAAAACCTTCTCTACTTTTTTAACAATTGAGTCGGCATTAAGTCCATATTTTTCCATTAACTGCGCTGGAGTTCCAGATTCTCCAAAAGTATCATTCGTAGCAACAAATTCTTGTGGCGTAGGGTGTTCTAAGGATAAAATTCTTGATATTGATTCACCTAAACCACCTAAATGATTGTGTTCTTCAGCAGATACTAAACAACCTGTTTTTTTAACAGATTTTAATATGGAATTCTTATCTAAGGGCTTTATAGTGTGAATGTTAATTACTTCAGCAGAAATGCCTCTTTCTAATAATATTTCTGATGCTTTCAATGCTTCCCAAACTAAGTGACCAGTAGCTACAATAGTAACATCACTACCATTTGTTAAGTTAATTGCTTTACCAATTTCAAAAACTTGATCTTCTGGCGTAAAAACTGGAACAGACGGTCTTCCAAATCTTAAGTAAACAGGACCCTTATAATCAGCAATAGCTATTGTTGCAGCTTTAGTTTGATTATAATCACAAGTATTAATAACAACCATTCCTGGGAGCATTTTCATTAGTCCAATATCCTCTAAAATCTGATGTGTAGCACCATCTTCACCTAGGGTTAGACCAGCATGAGAAGCACATATTTTTACGTTTTTGTTCGAGTAAGCAATGGATTGTCTAATCTGATCATAGACTCTACCAGTAGAGAAATTAGCAAATGTTCCAGTGAATGGAATTTTTCCTCCAATTGTAAGTCCAGCAGCTATACCCATCATATTTGCTTCAGCTATACCAATTTGAAAGAATCTTTCTGGATTTTCATCTATAAACTCATTCATTTTAAGTGACCCTATTAAATCAGCACATAACGCTACTACATTTGGATTAGTTCTTCCAAGTTCAGCTAGTCCAGCTCCGAAACCACTTCTTGTATCTTTTTTTTCTGTGTATGTGTATTTTTTCATAGTTTATTTTGTGGTTTATATTAATAGTCTCCTACTGTTTCAGGATTCTGAGCTAAAGCACTTTTAAGTTGATCATCATTGGGAGCTTTTCCATGCCATGCATGTGTATGCATCATGAAATCAACGCCATTCCCCATCATAGTCTTTAATAGCACACAAACAGGTTTTTTGTTATTGGTAAGACTTTTAGCCTTTTCCATCCCATTAATAATATCTTGAATATTATTACCATTATTTATTTCAACAACTATCCATCCAAAAGATTCAAACTTGTTTTTTATACTGCCCATGGGTAAAACGTCATCAGTTGCTCCGTCAATTTGTTTTCCATTTAAGTCTATAGTAGCAATAATATTATCTATATTTTTTGCAGAAGCATACATTATTGCTTCCCAATTTTGTCCTTCTTGTAATTCACCATCTCCGTGAAGACTATAAATTACTTTAGAATCATTATTTAATTTTTTTGCTTCAGCGGCACCAATCGCAACTGACAATCCTTGCCCAAGTGAACCTGAAGCAATTCTAATACCTGGTAAACCTTCATGAGTAGTAGGATGACCCTGAAGTCTTGAATTTAATAAACGAAAAGTATTTAATTCATTTACATCAAAATATCCAGCTCTAGCTAAAACACTATAAAAGACAGGAGAAATATGACCATTTGACAGAAAAAATAAATCTTCACCGTGACCATTCATTTCAAAGCAATCTTTTCTATCCATTATCTTATTATATAAGACTACTAAAAACTCAGCACATCCTAGCGAACCACCTGGATGACCAGAGTTTACCTTATGCACCATTCTTAATATATCTCTTCTAACTTGTGTGGTTAATTCTTGAAGTTCTAACATTATCGTTATTTATTTGTGTAAAAATAAATTAATATAAATTTATTAAGTTATTATGCTTTAGCCATTTATCAACAATGTATTTGATTTACTAACATTTGTGTTTTATAGATGTAAATTGAAATTATGTTATTTATATTTGTGATAAACTAATTATATGAAATTTGACCTGATAAAGACTGATCCAAAATCTTCTGCTAGAGCTGGGTTGATAAGTACCGATCATGGACAAATAGAAACTCCTATTTTTATGCCCGTTGGTACAATAGCTAGTGTTAAGGGTGTTCATCAAAGAGAACTTAAAAATGATATAAATGTTGATATAATCTTAGCTAACACTTATCATCTTTACTTAAGACCTAATACAGATGTAATTGAAAAAGCTGGAGGTATTCATAAATTTATCAATTGGGATAGAAACATACTAACTGACTCTGGAGGTTATCAGGTTTATTCTTTAGCCGCCAATAGAAAAATCAACGAAAATGGTGTTAAATTCAAAAGTCATATTGATGGCACTATTCATGAATTTACTCCTGAGAACGTTATGGATATTCAACGTAAAATAGGAGCAGATATAATAATGGCTTTTGATGAATGCCCCCCATATCCATGTTCCTTTGACTACGCTAAAAAATCGATGCATATGACTCATAGATGGTTAGATAGATGTATTCAAAAATTAAAAATTACTCCTTATAATTATGACTATGAGCAAGCTTTTTTTCCAATAATACAAGGAAGTGTTTATAAAGATTTGAGAAAAATGTCTGCAGAATATATTGCAGAAAGTAATTGTTTTGGAAATGCAATTGGAGGTTTATCTGTTGGAGAATCTGCTGAAGAAATGTATGAAATGTCAGACTTAGTTTGTCAAATATTACCTGAATCAAAACCCAGATATCTCATGGGAGTTGGTACTCCAATTAATCTTCTTGAAAATATTAGTTTAGGAGTAGATATGTTTGATTGTGTTATGCCGACTAGAAATGCACGTAATGGTATGCTGTTTACTTCAGAAGGAACAATTAATATAAAAAACAGTAAATGGAAAGATGATTTTAGTTGTATTGATAGTATGGCACACACCTATGTTGATACAGATTATTCAAAAGCATATTTAAAACATTTATTTTCAGTAAACGAATTGTTAGGTATGCAGATCTCTACAATTCATAATTTAGGTTTTTATAATTGGTTAGTAAAAGAGTCAAGGAGAAGAATTATTGAGGGAAATTTTGTAGATTGGAAAAATACAATGGTTAAAAAATTAAGTAATAGATTATAATTAATGAAAATATTAGATTGGTATATTCTAAAAAAGTACTTAACAACTTTCATTACCATTCAATTGTTATTTGTACCAATTGCTATTATAGTCAATCTTGCTGATAATATTGATAAGATTTTAGCCAATGAAGTTCCGTTTAACCAAGTAGCAGAATATTATTTTAATTTTACAATTTATTTTTCTAGCTCATTATTACCTTTATTTCTTTTCCTCTCTGTTATTTGGTTTACTTCTAAGCTAGCTTCAGATACAGAAGTCATAGCTTTTTTAAGCTCTGGAATATCTTTCTTTAGGTTTTTAAGACCATTTCTTATAGGAGCATTTATAATAGCTACTATCACATTTTTGGTAGGTTTGTTTATAGTGCCTAATGCAAGTAAGGATTTTAATGAGTTTTCTTACAAGTATTTAAAGGGGTCTAGAAAGAGCTATGATAGTAAAAATATTTATAGACAAATAAGTCCAAATGATTTTATTTATTTAAGTCAATTCAACCCGAAGAGTAATGTTGGGTCAAATTTTACTTTAGAACATTTTGAAAATAATATTTTAAAATATAAAATTGAATCTAGTAATATAAGATACTTGCCTTCAGATAGTTTATTTAGACTTTCAAATTATACTAAAAGAATCATTGGTGAAGAAGATGATATTATTATAAATAAAAGAAAGTTAGACACCTCATTTTCGTTTAAGTTAAAAGATCTTCTTCCTATTAAGTATATTGCGGAAACATTAAGTTATACTGAATTAGTCTCTTTTATAGAACAAGAAAAGTCAAGAGGCTCTTCTAATGTAGGTAGATATCAATTAGTGAAATACAAGAAGTGGAGTATTCCTTTTTCAGTTTTTGTTCTAACTATAATAGCTTTTTCTGTTTCTTCTGCCAAAAGAAGAGGTGGTACAGGAGTTAATTTAGCTTTTGGTATAGTAGTAGCTATGGTATTTGTTTTTTTTGATAAAGTATTTGGTGTTTTGGCTCAACAATCTGACTTTTCTCCATTTTTAGCTGTTTGGCTCCCTAATATATTATTCTCTATTCTTGCAATTTATTTATTATATCATGCAAAAAAGTAATTTCAGGCATTACCTGCACCTTCATTTTTTAGTTTTTATTGCTGGTTTTACCGCTATACTAGGAGAAGCGATATCTATTTCTTCTATAGCTTTAGTTTGGCATAGAATGTTTATTGCACTTATCCTTACCTTTTTATTTCTAGTTTTTAAAAGATATAATTTACAAATCACTTTTAGATGTCTCATTAAATTTTCACTTGCTGGGATAATTATTGCACTTCATTGGATTACTTTTTTTGAAGCAATTGAGCAATCTAATATTTCTATCACTTTAGCAATGTTCTCAACTGGCGCTTTTTTTGCTTCTTTAATAGAACCTATATTTTTTAAAAGAAAAGTTAGAGCCGTAGAGATTATCCTAGGTTTTTTGGTTATTTGTGGAGTATTTATAATATTAAATACAAATATTGATAGTTTTGTTGGAGTTGTATTAGGCATTATATCAGCATTATTAGCTTCTCTTTTTTCAGTTTTAAATGGTAAGTTGGTACAAAATAACAATCCTTTTGTAATATCATTTTATGAATTTCTTGCTGGAGTTGTTTTTATACTTATATACTTAACTTTTTCAGGAACTTTATCTGATCTTTCTATCAAAACATTTATTAGTTATGATTATTTTTACATATTCCTATTAGGCTCTATCTGTACTGCATATGCATTTATCGCATCTGTACATATATTAAAATATTTAAGCCCATACACTTTAGTATTAACCTACAACTTAGAGCCTGTATATGGAATAGTATTAGCTATTTTTATTTTTCCTGAAAATGAACAAATGGAATTTTCTTTTTATATAGGAAGTATAATCATATTTTCAACAATAATAATTAATTCATTAATTAAGTATAGAAAAAGTAAAAAAGTTACATCATAATTATTTATCAATGCTAAAGTTTTTATATTTGTTAAACACACCCAATTGTTATGAATTATTTAGATTTTGAATTACCAATTAAAGAGTTAGAGGATCAATTAGCTGACTGTAAAGTTATTGGTGAAAAAAGTGATGTTGATGTAAGCAAAACTTATGAGCAGATTGAGCTTAAATTAAAAAAAACTAAACAAGATATATATAGTAACCTTACTCCATGGCAAAGAGTTCAGATGTCAAGGCATCCCGACAGACCTTATACTCTTGATTATATTAATGCTATTTTCGGAAGTTCATTTTTAGAGCTTCATGGAGATAGAAATTTTAAAGATGATAAGGCTATGATTGGTGGTCTTGGAAAAATATTCGATCAAACTTACATGTTTATTGGACAACAAAAAGGTTATAATACAAAAACTAGACAATATCGGAATTTTGGAATGGCCAACCCAGAAGGATACAGAAAGGCTTTAAGGCTAATGAAATCTGCTGAAAAGTTTAATATTCCTGTAGTGACCCTAATAGATACTCCTGGAGCATACCCAGGGCTTGAGGCTGAGGAAAGAGGTCAAGGAGAGGCTATTGCCAGAAATATCTTAGAAATGACTAGACTTAAGGTTCCTATAATTACTGTTATTATTGGTGAAGGTGCTTCTGGTGGTGCGTTAGGTATTGGAGTTGGTGATAAGGTTTTAATGTTAGAAAACACTTGGTACTCTGTAATTTCACCTGAATCGTGTTCATCTATCTTATGGAGAAGCTGGGAATATAAAGAGCAAGCTGCATCTGCTTTAAAGCTAACTGCCAAAGACATGAAGAAAATGAAATTAGTAGATCAAGTTGTTAAAGAGCCATTAGGGGGTGCACATGCCGATAGAGAAAAAACATTTCTGAATGTTCGTGATGCAATAGTTAAATCTTTCATGGAGTTTAAAGATCTATCAGCTAAAGACCTAGTTAGCAATAGAATGTATAAGTATTCAGCAATGGGAGTTTTTAATGATTAATAAAATCTAACCTATATTAACAATTTTCACTTCTTATTAACATCTGTAATGTTTATTATAAGTTAAAAAGTTAAGTTTTTAAATCTCTTCTTCAGTTTATTATTTAATTAACTTAGCTAAATGAAACAAGCTAAACCTTATCAAAATATAAGATCTGATAGAAATTCAATTATTAATTTAGAAAAAGGTAAAATACCTCCACAAGCTATTGACTTAGAAGAAGTTGTGCTTGGTGCTATGATGATTGATAAAAAAGGTGTTGACGAGGTTATAGATATTTTAAATTCAGAAGCGTTTTATAAAGAGGGACACCAATATATATTTGATGCTATACTTACCTTATTTGAAAATAGTGAACCTATTGATTTACTAACTGTTTCATCACAGCTAAAGAAAGATAATAGATTAGAATTAGCTGGAGGTGATTTTTACTTAATATCATTAACTCAAAAAGTTTCTTCATCTGCACATATCGAGTTCCATGCAAGAATTATTTTACAAAAATATATTCAAAGAAGTCTAATAAAAATATCTAATGAAATTATTGAGGAATCTTATGATGAAACAAAGGATGTATTTGATTTATTAGATAAAGCAGAAGCTAAGTTGTATGATGTTACTCAAGGAAATATTAAAAAATCTTCTGAAACAGCTCAAAGTTTAGTTATTCAAGCTAAGAAAAAAATCGAAGCTATATCAAACAAAGATGGACTAAGTGGTATACCTTCAGGATTTGATAAGATTGATAAATTAACTTCAGGTTGGCAAGAAAGTGATTTGGTTATTATTGCTGCTAGACCTGGTATGGGTAAAACAGCTTTAACTCTATCCATGGCTAGAAATATTGCTGTGAATCAAAATATTCCTGTAGCCTTTTTCTCTCTTGAAATGTCCTCAGTTCAGTTAATTACTAGGTTGATATCTTCTGAAACAGGACTTTCATCTGAAAAACTAAGAACTGGTAGATTAGAGAAGCATGAATGGGAACAATTAAATGTTAAAGTAAAAAGTTTAGAAAAGGCTCCTCTTTATATTGATGATTCTCCCTCACTTTCAATATTTGATTTAAGAGCCAAAGCTAGAAGACTATCTTCTCAACATGGTATTAAGCTTTTAATTGTTGATTATTTGCAGTTAATGACTATTGGAGGAAACAATAAGAGTGGTAATAGAGAGCAAGAGATATCTACTATTTCTAGAAATTTAAAAGCTTTAGCAAAAGAGTTAAGTATTCCTGTAATTGCACTTTCACAATTATCTAGAGCTGTTGAAACTAGGGGAGGGAGTAAGAGACCTATTCTGTCAGATCTACGTGAGTCTGGAGCAATTGAACAAGATGCCGATATAGTATCATTTATTTACAGACCAGAGTACTATAAAATTGATGAGTGGGATGATGATGATCGATCTTCTACAGAAGGTCAGGCAGAACTTATTGTAGCAAAACACCGTAATGGTGGTCTTGACAATTTAAGGCTTAAGTTTATTAAGGAACTAGGTAGATTTGAGAATATAGATGATTTTGATTCTCCTTATGAGTTTCATTCTAAAATGAATGCAGCTGCAAATGATGACACATTTAAGCCTGAT
>Ga0114995_10000738_pt1 | contig 22884 bp, 17 predicted proteins | sample ArcticOcean_MG_C_11_FD_87038 | JGI IMG/M metagenome (GOLD analysis project Ga0114995, IMG submission 87038) | Marine microbial communities from western Arctic Ocean - ArcticOcean_MG_CB2_154 | ecosystem: Environmental > Aquatic > Marine > Oceanic | place: Arctic Ocean: Canada Basin | collected... | reverse complement strand
TAACGCAATAGCTCTGAAATCTTTGATAACCGGAGATTTATGAATGTAAGTAGATCTCATAACAATTTTAAATTGCATAGTAGAAAAATCATCAAGAGTCCCGGCTACACCGCCTGGCAGATACTCGTATGATCTGTATACAGTAGGATTCTCATCAGTAGGCATAGATTCTTCTGGACTAATTAAAACCCAATCTATCTCTGGAATTACGTCTGCAGAATTGGCAACTCTATAATACATGTCAATATGTGAAAATGGTGGCCGATTTGCAGATAGTAATATCTTAATTCCCTTTGATCGGTCTTTCAAGTTGACGATCTTAGATACCCATCTAGCCGCACCACTACCGCCACTTGCATTTGTCTCATTCGAAAACTTAACAGCACTATTAAATATACTACTACCTGATGCTACAGTGTCAGCTGAATCTTGAGTAGTCCACGTATAACTTTGGTTATCAATGACTGTTGCAATTCCTGTAAATGATACACGTTGCAAATCAATCATCGGAGAAACATTTGTGGGATTACTAGTTGCAAGTAAAGCTTTTACATCTAAAGATTTAACACCACTAGTTAATTCTTGGCCTTCTCTTTCATTGTTCGCAACTAAGAAAACATCATTAGCCGTTGTATTAGTAGTATTTAAATCAATAGTACTAAAGTTAGTTGCACGCGTATATTGCGATCCTGCACCAGAAAATGCTTCTGCTCTAATTCCCTTGAGTGCACCCGAAATGCGCGTGTTTAAAGGCTGCAAGCTTTCTACCTTGGGAAGGAATCGATTATATATTATGTTTTTACTAATTGTAGCAGAATCTGTGCCACCAACATCAGAGAACACGCCAGCTTTTGCTGAATCTAACGTAAAGGCACCGGCTGCAGATGTATAACTTCCAGCTCTAACTTTAATTGTTTTATAATCAACTGCAGTTATTGGCTTTGTACCATTAATATCTGCAGCTGCAATGCCACCAATTGAACCGGTCACCCCGGCTATTACTACCTGGTCTCCGCTTTGCAAACCGTGCATCCAGCTTTCAATCTTAACTCCATCGCTTGCGGCATCAACTTGTATTGCATTCGCAGTTAAGTTAACTGTTGGTACTGCAGCATTATGCATTAAAACTTCGGCAGTAGTATGTTTAAACTTGGCTTTATATAGTTTAAATCCTAAATCTGCGTTTTGCACCGGAGTAAATGTAATAGAGTTAGATGATCTAAATAACGTTCCACTTTTTGGATTTTTGTCAACTCTTTCTTCTGTAGTGCCAACTTTAAATTCGTAGGTTTCACCAATATATATTTTGTATAATGGGCTATTACTATATGCTACTATTGCATAGTTTTTTTGACCTTTCAAAAATACAGGAGCATCAAAAATAAAAGTTGTTTCAGTAGCAGCATCAGTTGATATATTACTGTATACACTACTTGCACTCTTTACCGCTATTGATCCCGGAATTACTTCTGATGCCGATGGAACTCCGGAATCAGTTATAGGTCTAATTTGCAATGTAATATTGTGTTGAGGATCAGCCCCAGATGGAGCTCCGGAAAAGAATAATCCAACCTTTGTTAAAAATATTCCTTCAGTAGTATCCACATAAAAGGATTGTGCAATAGGATGCCTATTTTGTTGCTGTCCTATTTGTATTAAATTGTTAAAAGCCATTTATATTATCCTTTTGAAATACGTGCAAATCATTCAGACCAACCATCATTAATCCCAATCACTATCTTCTGCATCAGACTCTGAATCATCGGCCTCATCCCCATCATTGCCACCATCATTGGCATCATCATTTTCCCAATCCAAATCAGCCTGAGTCTCTTGTTGATGTTCATACGCATCATCAGTAGTAGAAGGGACTTCACTTATTGGATCGAATCCTGTAAATGATCCGCCCACATCATTATTACCAGATGTATTTGCAGTTGTAACAATATCTGCTATACCGTCAATTTCTATAACCTGAGTTGAACTCCACTCTTCTTGGCTATTTACTATCTCGCCAGAGCTTGTAAAGGTTGCACGGGCCTGTGATATTGCATTTCCATTATTAGCGGCACTTACATCTAGCAATTTGAATACCGCACTACCAGTAGCAAATGCTATTGAAGTCGTAGATGGAATAAAGAATGAGCCTTCAATTGTTCCATTAGCATCTGATATTAACGTACTAATACCGTCTGGATGTTGATTAGCTCTGTATTGACCAGAACTATAATCAGTAACACCTTCTGCATGATGAACAAAAGTTTCTTCTCTTACCCAGGCAGCAACTGATACGTCATTAAAGAACGCAAAGAATTGTGTATTAGGTCTTAATCCAGTAGCATTAAAGAATACTTTTCTTGATCTCATAGTAGGAATCGTTAATCTGTCAATGATTCTCTCCCCGATCAATTCTTCTATAATTTCATTCCTAACAACTTTATTATAAGATTTAGTTGTTTTAAAGCCACTGTATGTAGTGTCATACTTTTCACTAACATCACCAACCTCTAGGTTTTCAAGAGGAGTACCAAACCAATTATGCTCATGGTGATTACAATTATATGCAGTAGAAGTATCTAAAATTCTTCCTTGAGGAATAATTCTACGAGGAGATCTTCTATAATCATAAAATGTATCACTTGATGGTGATAATACAAGATTTCCAATATTACTTCGTACTTCAAACTCATTAATGAAAGTGCTAGTGCTCACAGAGCTCTGATTTAAATAAACTTCTTCATCATAATCAATTAATATCATATCGCCTTTACGGACTGTATTAATTGAGTTATCTGAATCATAAACAAGATCTATGCTTCTAGAGGCAACTGAAGGATGCAACTCACCCCTTCTCCAATCTATAGATGCTTTGAACTGATTATTTGGAGAGTTAATATCACTCAATAAATGTGTAGAAAAGTTATCTGCTAAAATGCCAGACTTAAGTCTATTATCACCAGATGCATCTAATACATCAAAGTTGATTGCATCAATTTCTAGCATTGATAATGTAGTAAACTCTTCAACTTTATCTATTCTATTTTCTAGGCGTGAAATGTCTTTCATAGTATATCGCTTATGATCAATCTTTTTAATAGAAAGATCTTTAAAATTAAGCGTATTAGCATTTAAACTATATTCATATAAAGGCATTGCCCCCATCGGAGTTACCGGGCTTTTGCCTGATCCAGGCTGGCCTTGCATATAAGTTATCAGACCGGTTTTATCAATTATTAGTTTGTCTTTTCTTGGCAAAAAATACGACGAAGCTCCGATTTCAATGGTATCATTTACTCTTGGTATGCTATTTACCTTTGCACCAGTTGCAGCATCACTAAAGTTTCCGTTTGAATCGGCTATTGACCTAAAGTCTAAAACATCTCTTAAGTTAAATTTAACACCATCTGCTGTTGTATAATTTTGAATATCGTTATACGTAATGCTAGCTCCAGCGTTATCATAAGAAGCCTTAGAGAAGTACTTACCATTACCATGTGTATAATATTTAAATTTGACATGCACCGGACCACTAATAGTTGGATCAGTACTACCACCTTTTAATACGAGTCGGCCAAGACCATAATAATTATCTCTTTGGCCATTATCAAATGTGAAGTTTCCTGCTAGGTTTCTAGTACTATCTAGATGATCTACTACTTCTGTGATCGAGTATATATCAGCTCTATGCAGATTAATATAACTGGATCCATTAGAAGTATCTAGCGCACCAACAGTGAGAGACCTATCAGTAAGAGTCTTTGACCTAGGTGCTGCTGCCGGATCTCTTACGTATCCATAAACAGTAACATTTGTTCCTGATCCATGTGCAGCTGCAACAGTTAAATCAACCTGATCAGTTAAACTTGCACCACCAGAGAATGTGCCGGTGATTTGATTAATTGAACTATCTGCATATGAATAATACCAAAGATCAGCATCAGTAAATGTTTCACTTCCGGTTAAACTTCCATTAGTACTGTTTGCCTGAACAGTATCAGCGCTACCATCGTGTGTAATTGTTATTTGTCTTTGTACTGTTACATCAACATCAGATAAACTTGCAACTCTACTTCTTGGTAATTGTGCAAACAGTGTATTGTTGAATGCATCGTTAAGTTCTGCTTTGCCGCCAACTTGTCTGACATCAAAATAGTTACTAGAACTAGTACCAATACTACCAACGTCACCAAAGTCAGATCCAACATTCACACTTATATCAAATAGATATATTCTATAAAAATTTGAAGCAGCATCATATGTTACAGCCCTTACTCTTGCTGTACCAATACTAGAACCTCCGTAGGTTGCAGCTGTTCTAAGAGTTAATTTTGTAAATGCAGCAATATCTGGCATTCCAGATGTATTAGCTTCGGTTACTTCTACATAGTTACCATAGGTCATCGCAATTAAATCGTCAGATCTAGAAATAGTAGAAGTAGATTTTGGAACCCTAATAAACCCTTGGCTTTGCGTGTTAACACGATAACCATCTATCACAGCTGTTCCAGGAGAATGTTTGAGTCTTAAAAAGCTAGCATCCGAATCTGTTAAAAAGTTTGTAATATACGGTTGAACTATATAGTCACCAGAATTTTCTTTAATTCTTTTGGCGATTAAATCTCTTGGAATTTTATATTGTGTAAATGCGTCAACTTCTGAGCTAATGATTCCACCAGAAATATTTGCTAAATATATAAATGTTTGGCCAGCAATTATATCTGATTTTTTAGTAAGAACTAATCTAACTCTATAACGATCTGCACCGGGCGCAGTTATGTTTGGTGTAGTTCCCTGATTATCATAGAGACTTGTATCATCAGCAACTGAAACAATATCTTCAGTTACTTTATACCCTATCTCTGCCGTAGGAGAATTAGAGAATTTATCAACGTAAATCTCTTGAGGGGCACTATATACAAAGAATCCCTTTGCATAATGAACAGACGCCCCAACTGCAAACTTATTTCCAAATCCTATAAAGTCAACCACTCCACCAGTAGGAGCAACTTTAAACTGTCGGCCCGAAATAGAATCTGTAAACAACTCTCCGGTTTGCACTCGTGGCGCAGATGTATTAGCACCAGTATTACTACTTGTATTTGTGTAGGTAACATATACGGCGGCTGGATACGTTACGCCACCTTCAGTAAATCCTGCTGCAATGTCAGTTATAGTAAATGTAACTAATGAGGTATTTCCTGTAAATGACACACCAACAACCGCACTTTTATCTAAAGCACCATCGCCATCTGTTGGAAGTGGATAGTTAGTTAAGTCTTGTAGAGCAATATATTCAACATTAAAGGTTGATTGGCCACCTGATTGTACAGCAGCACCATCAATGAACAGATTATTACCAATTCTTTCAATTTGCTTATCAATAATAGTTTGTAACTGAGTAAGTTCTCTTGCTTGTAGAGCTTTACCGGAATTAAATAAAATCCGGTAGTAACCAGCGCTATCCGTATAATCATCTTTATACGTTGTCGTAAACGTTGACGAGGTTATAGTTTGTGCCATACTTTAAATCCTACAGTGTAATAACTATTTTAATGTCTTCAGACTGATTAGCCGATCTGACTACAGCGCTTCTATTCTCTATATAGAAAATATCACCAGAGTATCTATCAACATCAACAGAGTACTGTACTGAATCATATAATTCAGTAATTGAATTCCCATCAGTCAGAGTACCGGATGAAGTGAATGTAGCAAAGCCAGTTTCTTCAGTTTGATGGAAGTAAACTAAATTACTATCAACATCATCAATAATACATGCTGCTGCTCCGCCTTGTTCATTAGCAGAAGTTACATCTTTAAATGCAATTCCAGCCGTTCTTGTATTCATATAGAGTATACCAGAAACTCTACCAGTATCAGCCGTTAAAACAGCGCCTTCAGTATTAGTAATATTTTTTATTAAACCAATCTGTCTGTACTCAGCAACGCCTCTATCCGCAGAAATAATTGGCCAATCTGGAGTTAAGTCAACACCAGGTTCATTCAATGTTGGTTTTGCATTAAATATTAATGATGATGCTTTAAAATCTGTGATTGGATTAGCACCTAAACCAGAATCTGCATTTGGAGAAAGAATAACTCTACCACTTGCTCCAGATCCATTACCACCGGTAATAGTAATGTTAGCCTGTGTATAGTTTTGGCCAAACTTTCGACCAAGAGTAGCGTCTGAATCTAATTCTAATCGTGTTATAACTCCGGCATTTACAAAAGCCTTTGCAGTAGCACCAGTACCGTCTCCAACAATAGTTACTACTGCTGAATCAGAAAACCCTGTTCCACTATATCCAGATCCGGCGTTAACTACATCAAGGCCTAATATCTGCCCTTTTACAGCAGCTTCTCTCACTGTAGCCTGGTTCGCCTGCACTCCACTTAAACCTACATCTCCGGATGAGTCAGTAATATACTCAACTGGTAAAAAGTTTGCGGTAAGGAAGTTCGAGGCTTGCGTACCACCAATAGTATACATATATTTCCAAACGTACCCATCAGCAGTTACAATCGCATTTGTTGATGTTCCGGTCGGCTTTGTAACTGATTCTCTTACACTACCATCAGCATTCTTACCTGATTGAAGACAAATATAAACTTGGTTATCTTCGGTTAAAACATAGAATCTAGAAGAACTGAGCCGAGTTGTATTATCGTCAAAAGCAAAATACGATGTACCATTTGTCCAATTATACCGTGGAACAGCATAAGAAGCATTTGTCACAAGCTTTACAGATTGCATAGATTGTCTAAACTGTCTCTCACCGCGCTGAGAATTATTAGTATCCGGAGTAGTATCAGCACTATCCCATGCTTCTGTATGACCAATACCAATATGATAATAGTCAGTACCGCCGATTACTTCAGCTAGTGTATCATCTAAAAAATTTCTTTTTATTTTTTCTGTAACTTTTGCTACCATTTTACTATCCTTTATAAATCTACTAGCGAAGCAGCACCAGTACTATCAAATCCAAAACCTACAGGATTCCAATATGTTCCATCCCAAATAAGTTGAGAGGATCCACCTGGTTTTATAACCATCTGAGCTGATGTACCACTACCTTTTCTAAATAAATTTACTGCAGCACCAGTAGACCTCATAACAGATATATCTGCTGTCGTGGTTGTATTTAGCAGTATCTTAACATCACCAGCTATTACACCAGGCTTAAGATATGCTTCATGATTTGCACCCGTGAAAAGTATAACCGATGTATCAGAGTCTATAATACCGTTTGCATTATGTGTGCCACTGGCAAATGCCGGGCTTAATACAACCAGACCATTTCCCTTTCCATCAAGCTCTAAATTAACATTTGTATCAGTGCCTGATGCTGAAATTTTTGGGCTATTACCGGTTGCAGCATTTGTAATTGTAATTTCATTAACCGCACTTGCAACACCATCCATGAATATTAACTCATGATCATTATTTAGTATTGCGCTATCAATCGTAGGTCCGGTAAGCGTTTTATCTGTAAGCGTCTGGGTTGCATCAGCAAAAACTATTGCATCATGAGCCGAAATATTAGGAAGACTTACGTTGTACGAAGATGTTAACGCACCAGGAACAATAGTATATTGATGAGATGCATCATTATCCTGAAACTTAAATCCAGTTACTATTGGATTATTAATTACAGGTGCAGTTAAAGTTTTGCTTGTTAACGTTTGTGTTGCGCTATCTAAAACAAAATCACCACTGTGATTAGGAATAGTTACAACACGAGGTGCAGTTGGATTTGCAACTCCTAACGTTGTTTTATTTGCGTCAATACTACTGCCATCAAAAATAATATTATAACTATCCCATGAAACAGCACTATTAATTGCAGAGCCATCCCCAAGATAATTATAGATCTCGGCAAAATTCGAATTGACTTTGTCAGCTCCTTGACGAAGAGTGTCACCCGTTCCGTCGTTTGCTGCGCTGCCTGTTGCTATAGTTTGCTTTGCCATTTCCTAATCCGTCAAATGTTATAAGTGTATTTATACTAGAAAGAAGAGTCTACTAGGTATCTCTTGAACATTGATTTGTCGAATGTTATATTATAGCTATCATATGTCATTGAGAAGTCCGGACCATCAATTGGGTCGTTACTATCATCAAACGTGAAGCTATTAACATCGTATAGACCTCTAATATTAAAGAATCTATCAAGCTCTTCGACCGTCTTATCTTGGTATTGATTAATAAAGTTAATATCAATATCACCGGTAAAGCTTCCAAGGTGAGAGTCATATACACCGATCGTAGTTGCTGATATTAATGGTTCTGCCATAATAACTTCAGATACGATAGATGGATCAACATTAGCTGTGCTAATTACATCAGTAGAATCCCCCCATGGTGTAATTCCACGTGGAGCTATAACTGCTTCTCCGATTACCGAAGCTTCACCTTCAAAATACCATCCAGCTGGATGTATAAACTTTTTGTATAGATCTCTATACGTATCTACACCCAAACCTACTTTTAATACAATTGAGTATAATTGATACTTTGCATAATCTTGAATATACCTTAATGAATCAACACCAATCCGAGATTCACCTACAATAAAAAGGTTGTTTTTCGGAAATACTATTTCAACTTCTTGCCCAAAGAAGGCTCTAAAAAATTCTTCAACTGATTTCTTAGAACCCTTTTCTAAATAAAGATCTGCAAATCTTTTTGTTGAAAATCTAGCATCTTGAAATATAGAACCGTTAGTTAACCCAGCCCCAAGTTCGTATATTATCTGGTTTAAATATTTTTCCGGAGTTTCTGATATGTCTCTAATAGAATATAGGTTACTAATTTCTGTATCAAAACTAGAAGCATCATCAGAATCCATAAAGTCATAATAGGCTTCTAAAAAAGTAACAAGCGACGGGTACTCTGAATGAAAAAATTCAGGTACTACCGATTTGACTTTGGACGTCTTATAGTTTAAGAGTCTTCTGTTTCTGTCTTCTAATTTATGAGCCATATTACAATGTTAGTTCTGTCGTTTGATAATCTAGTTGAGACGTTACAGCTAATTTTGCAAAGTCTAAATCTAGAATATAATTTCTTAAAGGTCTAACTGTACTTTCGTTAGCAGGAACTATTGATATTTTAATCTGAGTGTCGTTAAGTACTCTGGAAGGTTTAAATCCTTCGATTACTACTTTTCCAGCAGCTGCATCATAATAACCTAAGTTGTCTATTATAATATCGTTACCAGAGCTCACCACTTCTAGCCTATTAGTGTTTAATCTATTCCTAATAGTACACGTGCTATTAGCTAACACAAATCTATTTGAACTTATGATATAATTAACATCATCTGGAGCTGCAATCACAGCCGGGAAATCTAATTCATAAGCTAAAGATGAATTAAGAATCGGTGTAAATCTTTGCTGAACTTTAACAGTCATTTTACTATTTAGAATAGCACCATCCGTATTATCAATTTCAGATAATAAATTTGATCTTCTAAATGTTTTACCAAACTTTTGTAAATTAGTATTAAAATATGTTTGTATAAATGTTTTAATAGTAGTTTCAACTGACTTCGGTGTTAACGTTGTTAAGTCTGGATCTAAATTAAAAACAAGACCTAATTCTAAGAACGTTGTAACAGGATCAACAAAGGACGTATCAACACCCATAATTGAAAGATTTGACGTTAAATCATTTACAATATCTGTTTTAATATCTTGCTGTAAAATATCAGCTACGCCAGTCTTAAATTTAAGTCCAACAAATGTAGTAGAATACTTTGGTGGTATATTATCTTCTCCACCCCAAGCTATAACGTCATCTAAATACGAGCTGTATCTTGAAGCAATTTGAGATCTATAATCACTTGATGTTACTAACCTCTGCTGAGACGCAAATCGTATAGGAGCATTCTGTCTAATAGACTCAATTGACTCTTTAAACGATCCTCCGGCAGAAGCAGACTCTGTAGTAACAGAAACCGTATACGATAAATTTCCTACAGTCAAAGAGAAATTGCCAAATCCAGTAGCACCATTTGCATCAGGGCCAGTAGGAGTTAAATACGTGATTACAATTTTATTACCAGCGACCGGAGCTATACCAGTTGAAATTCCATCTCCAAACAAAACTTCAAAATACCCATTTGGTGATTCTTTTATTTGGTAGTATCTAGAGGCCGGGGTAATATCAACTGCGGTTGATAGCTTATCGTAAGTTATTCCAGATGATTCACTTGAAGTTGAAGATTCGAATACTTTTACCTGAAGTGTATTAATATCTGCTGTACTATCAGGTATGATATAAGCTTGATATTCAGCCTTTGCTCCAACAAAGAAAGTTTTGGTTTTCTCAGTACCTTCATATACCGGAATATTAACTGATCCAGTAGATGTTGTAAGCTGATATACACCTGCTGCAGAAGGAACTGCAGAGTATACCTCTAAAGTTCTAAATGTGTATGTTGTAGTACCTATCGCAGCTTCAAGTAAAGTTCCTCGTGGTAGAGTAATCGATGACGGTCCACCTGCAATTACCAAACTGGCGCTTATAAATGCACGGGCGGCTGTATAAGATGTTGGCACATACCCAAGAGCTTCGGCATGAGACACAATCGAAGATCTAAGCTGAGCTGTATTTAAAAATGATTCATTCAAGGCAAAGTTTGCAATAAGACCATTCATGTGTGTATTATAAGCTAACACATCTAAAACATTAGATAAGGCTGCACCTTCAAAATCATAATCTGTAAATTCATCTTTAGATTTAAGATAATCTTTTAGCTTTTGCTTAATAGTGTCAAAGTCTAAATCTGTAGACTTTATAGTTGTAGCCATTTATCTCGCCCTCGTTACTGATACATCAACTGATACTACTTCTCGTGTATTCATAATTTGAAACACAACCGTAATTTTAGCCAAATGATTTTGTCCACTCACATTCACGATTACATCTAAAACTTTTGCTCTCGGTTCATAATCTTCTATCGCTACAACAATACTTTCTTGTATTAAGTCTGTATCTGCTTCAGTGTCAAGCTGAAACAGTAAGGAATTTAAATTTCCACCAAATGCAGGATTAAAAGGTTTTTCTAATAAATTTGTTGTAAGTATAGTTTTAACAGATTGTTTTACAGCTGCAGCATCTGTTTTTTTATAGATATCCCCGTTCGGTTTTTTCTGGAACGTTAGATCTAGATCAGAATATACCTTAGTACGCGCCGTTACAACCGAGCGCGTCCCAAGATTTCCGTCTTCTATTGCAAAGGCTTTTGCTGCCATGGTAATCTCTTCTATTTATAATTTATATTTATACGTTAAGTTTAGGTGACGTATCTCTTTGCTCGATTAAACATTCAATTAGTTCATTAGTGCTTTGTACATGTGTATTAAATCGAGTTTCTACATTGTTTTTAAATGAAATATTCCATGGTGCAAGTATTTTTGGCATAATCAAAACTATGCATGCATATAAATCACCGCTCGGATCAAATATATCATAATCTAATATCATTTTTTCAAAATCTAAATTCTGCATCCAATACAAAGCTAAATCAAAAGTCTTATCAGTATCTATCTCACCCTTCTGATTGCGTAATTCATATATAACAGCTTGTCCCTTTTCGCACAATCCATTTATACTTTCAACATCAAGAGTTTCATTTAATCCTTTTTTGTATAAGCCTTCGGCAACAACTAATCGATAATTAATAAATTCTTCATTATCTTTCATTCTTCGCATTGCTTCTGCATGCAAATAGTATTGCTTAGCTAATTTTAATCTTTCGCCTTGATCATCAATATGATCAATCGTCACTGGATCTCCATAGCCACCTAAAAATTTAGCTAAAGCAATCCCCGGTGCTAATTTAGTCCTAGCTGATATCCTATTTCTGAATTCAGGATTATATACTGGATCTGGCACATAATTCATAACTTAACCCTTTTTACTGTACCTAATGGTGGAGAGCCTAACTTAGTTTTACCACGGAACGAAGTGCTTTCATTTTTAATTATTCTTCCTATAATTGGGTGTGTCTTTTCAATATAGGTTGGAGACAGCTTTCCTTCTGCGATTTGCGATCCAACAAATTTAGTATTACTATAATTCTTTGGATCTCTCAATTTAGATCTTACTTCAGCGGTAGTCAAAACTCGTGTTGCAACACCGCCATATTGCTCAGTTTTGTCAATTTTATTTCTTAATACATTTCCAATATCAATTTGCACTCTACGATATCCAAGGTCAGATTTATCAAGTAAATCATCAATCATATTAGTAGTTGGTTTGATCGTTTGTCCATCATATTGTAGAATAGGTGTAATAGTGTTTGTAATCGCCCCAGCGGTGCCGGTTAACCCTTCTGCATAATTCTGTGACTGAGTTACGGTAGAGGTTGTAGCTGTACCATCTAGATCTCCATGGAACGTAGGAGCAGTAATGCCTTCTTCAAATGTTGCGCCTTTACCATATGCAATGATTCCGGTTCCACCAATAACACCAGAGTCTCCCATAAGTGTCATACTACTTGCCGTGATATTAGCACTTTTTGCTGATAACACTACTTCGTTTTGTGCTGTCATTTTAAGGGTATCGGATACAAAGAATTCAGCTTCACCTTCTACATAGTTAGACTGATTCCCCTTTACCATATGATTATAATTGCCAAGACTCATATGTGTAGTAGTACCAAGTACATGTGATAACATATTTTTCTTCACAGTAACATCATGGTTTCTTTCTACAATTTGTTTATATGAACCATTTGTAACACCGACTTTATTTCCACCAGTACGGACATTAAAGTTGCCTTTGACATCTAAATCAAAATCGCCTGATACTGATAGCTTTAAATTGCCATTGTATATTAGTTCACCGTCACCTTCAACAATAACCTTATGATCACCATCTGTTATTTGTACGGTATTATTTTTTGCACATACAACAACTGATCCATCAGATCTAAATTCTACTCCAGCACCAGTTCGATGCTTGAATAACATTCTTTCAGATCCAGGAGTATCATCAATTTCTGTTACGTGACCTGTTACTGTCTCTCTAATTTGATTCAACGGATACGTAGAATTTGGTTGGTCGTTGAGTTCTAATGAAACATTAACATACCCACCGCCTAATTTTAAATCATTCTTAAAATGACCTCGTGCAGCTTTATTTGTAGTAACATCTAATACATAATCTTCACGTGGGAAGGACCTACTAGGATCAGCGAATCCGTCAATATCGCGCCCAGTAGTATCGGTCTTCTCTGCACTTTGCGAAAGCTTAAGGCTTTCTACATCGTCATCTAATACTTTTTCATCAGCCATTATGGTAGATCCTCCCAACCGGCAATACTATTATAAGTTGCATTTGCATTTAGTAAGTTTTTCCTAGATTTTATAGTAGCATTTTCTGTGATGTTAAGCTCACTTTCTAATGCTGTCTTTATTGCATTAGACGCATCCCGTAGGGCATCATCTAAACCATTTTCTGTAATAGCTTTAGTGATTTCCTTTTCAATCTGAGTAAGATTTTTTAAAGACTCTTCTTTAAACTGTTCATAATCTCGGGCATCCTGCAATAGCTCTGTTGGAGTCGGAATTTTTTGTTCCCCAGTTATAGGATCTGTTTGTGCAAACGCACCCTTTAACTTTTCTGCTAAACTTAATAAAGGACCAGTAGCACCTTCAGTCTCTTTAATAATTTTCTTTGAAAGCCTATTAACTTGTTCTTCGGTAGTAAAGGCTTCATCATATTTTGCAACGTCATCATATACTACTGACTTATTAAAGTTAGACTCTGTATATGCAATCACGTTAAAGCCTGGGCAAGTAGAAACTGGATTAACATCGTTGTGTCCTACAACTGACATTCCGGGGTATACTTTATACAAAGTTTTTAAGACTTGCTCAAATGATAACCATTGTTGTTCAGTTATAGACGCACTAGAAAGCGTCTGCTCATAATTAGGAGTTCCGGCCGGTGAATTATATCCAGCGACAAATGCAATATGAATTCCTCTCTTAGCCCACGCAGTACCAGTCAGCCCAGTTTTAGATAGTGGTCGCCCACGTTGAACTGTTCCATTTCTTAATACTATATAATGATATTGAATGCCGGCTTCTTTTGCGTATATGCTATAGTCTTTTCCAAGCGCTCTGTTTTGTCGTTGAAGATCTCGTAAATGTAGATCCCTTGCAGTTATAAATTGATCTGTGTGTGTTCGCGTCCAATGGATAACCGTACCTGTTAATTCTCTTTTTGTATTTATTAACTCAGCTTCTAGCTCTTCGACCGTATCAACTGGTTCAAATACATACGTATCTAAGTCTGTTAAGCCGCCAAACCACTTAAATGAATTGCTATTAATATCATACACATCAACTGTACTTGGAATGTATGATGCATCACTTTGTGTAATTGCTTCAGATAATGATGTATTAGATTTTTCATCAACTAAATTAAAATTAACAGTTCTTCCGTTTTCATCAATTCTCTGTGAGACTACCGAAGTATTGATCTGACTTACAGGCGCTTCGCTTTTTACAGTATTCAATGCGCTTACAAGTAAATTCATAAAGCTTATGCCAGGTTTACTTATCGGATTATTTAATTTTCTATCAATTTGGGTTGAAGCAACTTGGCTTGCTTGTGTTATCTCATTAATAGGATCAGATAGTGAAGCTTCACCTACTAAATCGGGTAATGAAGATACAGATGCTAATACCGCTTCTAAATCTTGTGCAGTCGGAGTAACTAGTTCTAACAAACCTTCGAGTGAAGCCTTTATTCCGGCCGGGTCTGAAGAACCAACGCTTGCATTAAGAAACCCGTCATTAACACTCGATCCGGCAAAAATTGATAAGGCACCTTTTAATGCACAAGTTTTTTTAATTCCAATACTAGCCGAAGGATCTTGACGTAATATTGCTGGAGAAGGCTCATCAGTTGTACCAATGTTTTCTCTAAAATCTTCTCCTATTGATTGAAACCCAGATGCTAGGGCTCCAACTATTTTCGAAAGCTCTGACTGATTAAGAGATGCAGCTTTAGATTGTGATTTTGCAGCAGTAGCTTTAAGACTTGGAATGACAGTGCTCGTAATAGTTTTACCAAGCCTTGTATTTAATAATTGCTTTTCTGTAGCTATTTCGCGTTCGCCTGCAATACTAGATTCGTATATTACAGTAATCTCATCATATGCTTTTTTGAATACTATTGTATTGTTTTCTATAGTATAATCAAATAACCCAGTACCAAAAGATTTTCCTGATCCTTTTTGTGTAACAGAAATAATTCTGTTGGGCGTCTGATCTAGAACAACTCTATTATTATTAAAAGCTTTTTGTGTTATTTGAGCCATAATTTATCCAATACCAGTTTGTGCTGAGTAAAATGTTTTTGCAGCATTTACTCTTTTTTGTCTTGATTTTGCTATAGGATTATTGTTAGTCCATCCTTCAGGCTTTTCATATCTTTCAAACGCAGCAACAGCATCTTCAATTGTTTCAGCAGCTTTAAGTCTATGTAATTCATAATAGGTACTACGTAAATTTAATTCATAAATAATATAATCCAATTGAGTTTCTAATAAAGAAACATCTCTATTGTTAATACCGCACCATACTAATAATTCTTGATATCTTTGTGCGCCAGGCGCTGGATTCCATTGTGCAATACCGTAACTACCTTCAATACTACCATCTTTCCTTTCAGTATCATTTATTGCTAAAGGGTCAACATTAGATTCTACTATTAGATTACCAAGGATACCTGCCGATTGCTTCTCTGTAAATCCCTTTGATAAAAAATAGTTAAAAGCTTTTTCAGCATTTGAACTTCCGATAGCTCTTTTTTGAGCATCATTCACCGATGGTTGGACAGTAGCCTTTTCAGTAACTTGTTCTTCAGTAGATTCTCTAAATTCAAATCTAGGTATACTTCCAAATACGACCGGAAGCTGGGATTCCTTTCCATCGAAAAATATTCCAAATACTTGAGAACCTCTTTTGATACCTGTAGTAGTTCCTATACCAGATACACCACCTTCAGTAATAGGAGTCATAATTTGTGCCCATGGGAGATCTGCTTCTTTTACATCATTTAAATTTTCTGGATGTACACCAAAAATACGAACACGGACTCTTCCCTGCTCTAACGGGTCTTCTACAGAAATGACCTTTCCAACAAACCATCTATTATTATCACCATAAAATGTATTCATAAAGAGCTCTCATCAAAGTTGGCGATTTTAGCAAGGAGTAGATTTGTATCGTATCTCTCTTTTGTAAATATATGCTTTGTGCCATATATCATATAGTCACCAGACTTAGCTATGTCATAACCTTGCTTGTCTTCTGTTAGATTATTAAAGAATAATACTCGTACGTTTCTACCAAGAGTATAATTATCTGGCGTTTTACCCATAATATAATCGATTCCATTAACTCGAATAGATAACGGAGACTTTATCATAAACTGAAATATTGCATTAGCGTTTATTCTATTTCTATAACCCTGTGGCTTCGGCTCTTCTCTAAAAGAATTAAATCCTCCAGATACTTCTTGATAAGCACTTGTTGAAGAGATATGGGTGGATATACTAGATTCATATTCATGAATATTTTTATCATTAGCGCTTATATTAAATCCATGATTGATACTAGATTGTATTTTAGGAATATAATCTTTTTCAGATAACGCAGATAAAGCTTCTCTTGCATCAAACTTTACTTCGCTTACCGTTCCACGCGTTGTGTCTATAAATCCCGTTTTAGATGATACTGCACCGGATCTAATTAATTTTTGAATATCGTTTGTGTTTCTACTATCATACGATTGAATTGATACATGCTTTTTCATTTCCTGACTAGTTCCAGATGCTATACTATACACATATGGAAGTGACACATTCATTGGTTCTTTATTAATCATAGAGCCTAAATCATACAATCTTAGTTTATCATCCCCAAGATTAGAAAATAAAAAAAATGGCAATTGATCTGTACTAGTTATTCTATTTTTAAACCACAAACATGTTGCAATTGGGTTCATATTAGGTACAATGACTTTTACATTCTGTTCAAATATGTTGTCAGTATATTCTACGGTTTTACCTAGATACGAAAACATAATCTCAGAAATAATTTCACCAAAATTTCCGTTATATGCTTTATTAATGTTTATTAATTCTGATAAAAATACATGTTGCTCAATCAGTTGAAACACAACAACTTCGGTTTTTTGGTTTGTTTTAACGCTTCGCAGCTGTTCTTTTATTACAAATACTTTTTTAATTTCACGGGAGTCTTCTATCTTTGGAATAGTGCATTTGATAGTTAACGTAAGTGTTTCACCGCCCATAATATTATAGGCTTCTACTATACCATGATCAGAGAATATGATTTTGCCGGTTAAGTACGGTTTATCAATATGTTCATATATTTCAAAATCAGTTACAATATTAGATATATCAGTGCCTTGATCTTCAACTCTTGAAGTTTGTAGGATAGCTGATTCTAATACGTAACCAAGTGTGGTTTCTCTATTAAACATTTTAAATTGTTGACCTAACAGCTTGTTTATAAGCACTCACGATTTGACCTATACTACTTTCAGTCAATACTCGAATTTCTCTTAGCAATTCATTTTGTGTACTAAGTTCTTCCATGATAGTCACTTCTGTAAGGTTAGCAGCTCCGGTTGTTGATGTTGGATCAATGTCAACCAAGTTTTTATTTCCATCAATGTAATGATGGGCTGCATTGAATTCAGAAACATCAACTGAATGGATTAATATTGAATCGTCTTCAGTTCGTGTGCCAACAATTCCTGTTAAGTTATTACCAGCTGTAAAATCAGCGGCAGTAGTTTTCTTAACCACAATTTGCCCTAAATCTAAATTTCTATGCACGACAACTCCGCTAGCAGTTCCATCAGTAACTGTTCTTCCTGGCAAGAACATACTATCTATCACTCTGCCATTAAGCCTAAATTCAAATGATCCGCGAACATTAATAACTTGATTCGGATAATCATGTTTAGCCTTTTCCATCAATTCCTCATTTGATAACGGCCAACCGCTTTCACGAAGAGTGTCATTAAGTAAGAAGAAAGTCCAGTAATACAAAGGAGTACCATAAAGTCTGTACGAAAATTGGTCAGGCCGATATCCTTCCGGAATATGAGTTGTTAAATAAAATGAGCTATTTGATTTAACTTCATCAATAACATCAACATATGTACTTAAATCTTGGAATCCTACACTATAATCTTCGTTTCCAAATTTATAAATGATATCTCGGTAATCTCTAAAATACATCATTATTAGAAGCCCTTCTTAATATCTTTTTTATTTAACGTTCTCATTTCTATGAATCTGAGAGTCATCGTTATTTTTACTGGTCGGCCATCTGGATGGAATCCGGTTCCAGCTCCGCCGTATTCTACATCACAACCTTGAAGGAAACATCTTTCTAACTTTGGTATTTTAGCCCTTTGCCCCCGGTGCATAAAGTGAATATCAAATGCATTTGGAAATTTATATACAACTGGAAGATCATTACCACTTGGATCTACAATGTCAGGATACATTTCTGTTCTAAAATGCTTAATAATTTGCTCAACAGTCTTAGCTTCTTCTTCACTAGTTGCCATCATATCAAACGTGAAAGAAAATGCTCTTAAATTTGTAACACCCTTAAAAAGCGCCTGATGATTTGGGTTAATTCTTCGCTGTGCGCCAATTCTTATGGCATTACCAATACCATCCGGAAGCTTTGCAGCTGCCCGTAAAGCAACAAGTCTAGCTGCTTCGTCTGTAATATTACTACTACCTGCCAGACTTCCAAATAAATCAGAAAACCCTTGGCTAAGTCCCGCAGCCAAAGAAGAAAATACATTATCTCCGGCATTCATTGCAGTTTGAGCTCCCGCACCATATAAACCTAATGCCGGAGCATCATACGCTACATTATCAGCAACTTGTAAAGAAATCGGAAAGTACATATTTACTATTGATGCACTTGGATCTCTTTTATATCTTGTACCTCTAGTGAAATTTGTAATTTTTTCGGCCGCTTCTTGATGTTTATTCCTTGTAGATTGGATAGTCTCTTGTTGATTTTCAAACGCATCATCAGTATTAGAAGAGCTCGCGTCTGTTCCGAAGTTCCCGAAGAGCTTCCGAACATTATCAAAAATTCCTAAGCTAAGAAAGCTATTAAAATCAATTTGAGCAGCATCTGCTTTGTGCACAGTAAATCTAATTCTTCCTTCATATGCTTCAGACTGATTAAGTGGAAAATGTAATGTCTGGGCTTCCATTGACTGAGTTTCGAAATTAGTTTCAGAGTTTACATCATATGCTTTAGCGTACGTATCTATGTCATGCACAGGTACACGGTTTTCAGTTAAGTCTTGTCTTTGCAAATTAGATCCATCACTAGAAGGACCAGTTCTCGTATTTCCAAAGCCGTAATCATATGGCATAATTTTACCTATAGATATAAAAAGTAGTTTAGTTTATTTATATGGTTCTATGGCGTATTCTGGAAGATATCAAGTTATCAATCGCAACAAATACCAGGGCAACCCGGATTCAGTTGTATATCGATCTATGTGGGAAAAATATTGCTTTATATGGTGTGATACAAACGCTGATATATTAAGTTGGTCATCCGAAGAAGTCATAATACCTTACTATTATGATGTTGATAAAAAATACCATAGATACTATCCAGACCTAAAGCTACAGTTAAAAAATAAAACACTTCTTATTGAAATTAAACCTGACCATGAAACTAGACCGCCAGCTGGGCAGAAACGAACTAAAAAATATCTGAATGAGAGTATGACTTATATTAAAAACATGAATAAATGGAAAGCAGCTGAATCATACTGTAAAGACCGCAACTGGGAATTTCGTATATGGACAGAAGATACATTAAGAGAAATGGGTTTGCTAAGTAAAAAAATGCCTGGTAAAATTAAGAAACCTCTTAAACCTCTTAAACCATATCGTAAAAAAGCGAAAAAATAGTTATAAATAATCACATGGCAAATTTATTTCAAAAATTAGAGATCGAAGCTTTTAGAGCTGGAATCACGCCCCGTACAAAAGAGTCTATGGATTGGTTTCGTAGGAAAGCAACTCAGCTTGGCCGGGTAGGTAAATCTATAATGAATGATGAAGCGTTGAAGCTTCAATCAAGTATGAAAAGCCCGGGTGGTAATATGTACATGTTTTTCTATGATCCAAAGCATAAAAAAACTTTACCATATTATGATAAGTTTCCATTAATTATAATGACTGGCCCAGCAAAAGGCGGATTCTACGGATTGAATTTACACTATCTACCACCAGCTTTACGAGCAAAAGTATTAGATGCTTTACTCGGAGATGGAAATGTACCAAGTAAATTTATTTCTCCGATGATTAAGCATTATTTGACAGATCATGTAAGAAGTAGATTTGCTTTAGTAGATAAACCTGAATGGGAAATAGCTACCTTTTTACCGACCGCACAGTTCGAGAAACTCAATGCAGGTCAAGTGTATACTAGATCAAAAAGGATGATTAAATAGTGGCAACAATAGATGAGCTAAAAGGTTTAGCTAGTACCAGATTAGGATTCGCGAGACCTAATCACTTCATGGTTGAATTAGGCCCTGTTGGATTTTCTGTTGGTAATCTTTTGGGAGGATTAATTCCGTCAATTCCAGGATTGATCGGCAACAACCAACCTAACGGCAGAGAATTAAGCACCTTATGTAATGCAGCACAATTACCAGGCAGGCAAGTATTAACAATGAACGTTACTCGTGGCCTTGAAATGCAAAAGATGCCTAACGGATATGCAGTTGATGATGTCACGCTTTCATTTCACCTATTAAATGACTATGGTGTAAAAAATTATTTTGATGAGTGGTACTCTACAATTATTAATGAAAACAAAGATGTTAACTATAAAGACACATATGTTAGATCTGTTAAAATACACCAACTAAGAAAACCTATATTAGGCCGCACAGCTACATTCGGGCCTATCTCAGCAAATTTAGAATTAGGCGGTGGAAGTGTATACACCGTAGAATTAAAAGACGCATTTCCGACAACTCTATCTGGAATTGAGTTGAGTGATGATGCAACAGATGCAGTTATGAAATTCAGTGTACAATTAAGTTACACTGATTGGGAATCTAAAACCCCTTCATTATTATCAAATATTGGTGGTGGAATTGGATTTGGCGGAACATTATAAGTGACTTGAAAGGAAAATAAAATGGCATTACCAGTTCTAAATGATGTACCAAAGTATGTTACAGAATTACCATCAACAGGAAAACAAATAAAATTTAGACCATTTTTGGTTAAAGAACAGAAGAATCTTATGATTGCACTTGAATCAAAGGATTTAGATCAAATCATTATAGGAATGTTAGATTGTATTGAATCATGTTGTCAAGACATTGATGCATATAAAATCCCAACATATGATGCAGATTACTTGTTTGCCCAAGTTAGAGCAAAGTCGGCCGGTGAAACTGCCGAAGTTGTTACAAAGTGTACAAGTTGCGAAGCTCCTAATAATGTAAAGATTGATATATCTTCTGTTAAAATGGTAATAAAAAATCCAATAACAAAAGAAATAAAATTAAGTGAAAATATTATATTGAAGCTTAAGGCTCCTACATATAATGATATGATATCGGCAAAGGCATATGATTTAGAACTATCTTCTGGTGAAAGGATTGTTAGATCTGTTATATGTTGTTTTGATAGTTTACTAACAGATGCAGAGAATATTTCTTTTAAGGATGAGTCAAGAGAAGACGTTGAGAAATTTGTAGATTCTTTAACAACAACTCAGTTAGATGAGATTATAGAATTTACAGAAAGTCTACCAGTTATGGTTCATGAAGAACCATTTATCTGTACATCATGTAAAGAAGATAATACGCTACGGCTAGAGGGCCTCAGTGATTTTTTTCTTTAAACCTCTCTCATGACACACTTGAGAATTATTACGTGACGAATTTTCAGTTATTGCAGAATTATAATTATTCGCTAACTGATATTGATAGTATGATTCCATGGGAGAGGGAGATTTATCTAGGTATGCTAGTAAATCATCTTAAAGATCAAAACGAACAGGCTAGACAGCAGTGAGCACATTACAAGCAGTTACCAAGCAGCTAAACGAGCAAGAAGAATCTCTTAATTCTATTAGCGCTAATACAAGCGGCACTCAGAAAGGTATCGACAAATTAGTTGAATATTTTACAGGTGGTGATTCGTTAGAAAGACAGCGCGATGCTCAAAGGGATGGCCAGGGTAAATCTCAAGGGAGGGCCCAAGGGCGAACATCAACTCCGATAGTAAGCCAAAGTGGCCAAGGGTCTCGATTTAGCGACCTCGCTACTATAGGCGGTATAGCAGGATTAACTAGTACTGTTGGTAGCGGAGCATTAAAAATGCTAGGTAGAGCTCTGCCAGGCGCTCTTATGGTTTCATTCGCAGACGAAATTGGTAGATATGTAGAAAGCTCAACTGGTTCTGCTGAAATTGGTGCATCAGTAGAAAGAGGACTTGTTACGGGTGGTATAGGCACTATACTATTCGGTAAAAAGGGTGGAATAATTGGTGCTATTTTGGGTGCGATTGCGACACCAGCAGTTCTAGAAGCTGGAAAAGAATTAGGTAATGAAGTAGTAAAGGCTACATCAGGGTTGCTTAGATCATTAAATATTGATGTTCCGGATATTAAAACAGCTGAAGAAGCAATGGGTCTTTTATCCTCGAATCTTGCACAAGGTATTACTGGTATTACCGAAATTATAAGAGGTGATACTTCCAATTTAAAAGAAAATTATCAAGAAATAGCTGGTATACTTGCGGC
>Ga0114995_10000731_pt1 | contig 22956 bp, 21 predicted proteins | sample ArcticOcean_MG_C_11_FD_87038 | JGI IMG/M metagenome (GOLD analysis project Ga0114995, IMG submission 87038) | Marine microbial communities from western Arctic Ocean - ArcticOcean_MG_CB2_154 | ecosystem: Environmental > Aquatic > Marine > Oceanic | place: Arctic Ocean: Canada Basin | collected... | reverse complement strand
TGACCAAATTGAACCAAGGTATCCACCATTTTTTGATGTTTGAATTCTGGCCAAAGGGCATCTACAAATACAAATTCTGCATAGGCCATTTGCCACAATAAAAAGTTACTTATGCGCTGCTCACCACTAGTGCGTATACATAAATCAACTGTTGGTAAGTCACCCAGACAAAGGTACTTGCCAAAATCGTCTTCACTTATAGAGTCTGGAGTATTGCCACTTTCTTGGAGCTCGGTAGCCATTTTCTTGGCCGCTTGAAGAATATCCCATCGACCTCCGTAGTTGGCAGCTATGTTCAACTGTAACCCTGTATTAGAGAGTGTTTTTTCTTCAGCTGCCCGTATCAGCTGTTGTAACTCAGCACTCAAGGCGAATGTATTACCAATAATACGTAACCGAATATTACTGTCATGTAATTTATTCACTTCACGTTTTAATACGTAAACGAACAAATCCATTAGCGCCTTGATTTCCAGCGGAGGCCGGCGCCAATTTTCACTACTAAATGCAAATAGAGTAACCGCTGGGATTTTATAATGCACAGCAGTTTCAATAACCGCCTTTACTGCATCAACGCCAGCTTTATGTCCAGCCACCCCTGACATGTTGTTACTTTTGGCCCAGCGATTATTACCGTCCATGATAATAGCAACATGCTCAGGCAGTGCTTCTAGCTTACTGGCCAGAATGGCTTCGCGCGGGTCAATCATACATTAATCCTTAATGTGGGCCATATCATAAACAAGGATGCAGGCTAAACCTCCATCAAATCCTTTTCTTTTGCTATCAAGGCTGCTTCAATCGTTGCAACGTGGGTATCAGTTACCTTTTGCACCATCTCTTCACCGCGGCGCGCATCATCTTCTGAAATATCTTTGTCTTTCAAAAGGTCTTTGATATCGCCATTGGCGTCACGTCTGATACTACGCACAGAAACGCGGGCTTTTTCGGCTTCTTCACGGGCACCACGAATAAAACTTTTTCGGGTTTCTTCCGTGAGCGCAGGCATAGGCACTCGAATTAAGTCTCCAGAGGTAGATGGATTTAGACCCAAATTAGCCTTCATGATAGCCTTTTCTATCTCTGGTATCATCGGTTTTTCCCAAGGAGATACCGCCAAGCAGCGACCATCTTCTACCGAGATGTTAGCTAGCTGGTTAAGCGGGGTATCACTGCCGTAGTAAGATACCATTACACTGTCTAAAATACTTGGATGAGCTCGGCCAGTACGGATGCGCTTAAAAGCTTCGCTTAGGGCTGTAATACTTTTGTCCATTCGCCCGTTGGCATCTTGCTGGATATCATTAATCATTTTATTCTCCGCCCTCAGGCAAGGTCACATTTACCAAAGTACCTTCATGGCCACCAACCACTAGATTCACTAAAGCACCTGGTTTATTCATATTAAACACTCGCACCGGCATCTCTTGGTCACGACACAAACACATTGCCGTAAGGTCCATAATACCTAATTGCTTTTCTATGGCTTCATCAAAGGTGATGTAATCATATTTTACTGCATTTGGATTTTTAACTGGGTCGGAATCGTAAACACCGTCTACTTTAGTCGCTTTTAATACGACGTCTGCTTCGATTTCTATGCCACGCAATGAGGCTGCTGAATCCGTGGTGAAAAATGGGTTACCTGTACCGGCAGAAAATATAACCACATTACCTTGCGATAAATACAACATGGCATTACGACGATCATAATGATCTACCACGCCACTCATTGGAATGGCTGACATCACACGGGTGGTAATGTTAGAGCGCTCTAAAGCGTCTCGCATAGCCAAGGCATTCATTACCGTAGCTAACATACCCATGTGGTCGCCTGTAACTCGGTCCATACCAGCTTCACTGAGCGCGGCACCACGAAACAAGTTGCCGCCACCGATCACTAAACCCACTTGTACGCCGATACCTACCAGCTGGCCAATTTCAAGGGCCATACGATCCAAAACTTTAGGATCAATACCAAAATTTTCGCTCCCCATCAGTGCTTCACCGCTGAGCTTGAGCAAAATCCGTTTATAGCGAGGTTGACGCTTATCCGAAATTGGCATTTCTTTTCTCCAAAAAATTAGTGTGCAACCGCTATATTATTATTACGAACATATAGCGCTGACAAAACAATAAGATAGTGACGTATTAACAGCTCAAGGGCAAGTTATGCGCTTGGCTTAAGTCAAAAAAAAAGCGCCCCCTTAGCAGACTAATCCACTATGGCGGCGCTTCATGCAAGCTAATAGGGCTTAACCCTTAAGCTGCTGTGCTACTTCAGCAGCAAAATCTATTACTTCTATTTCAATGCCTTCGCCTACTTCTAAACGATTAAAAGCAGAAACGCTAGCGTCTGCAGCTTTTAGCAAGTCGCTGATCTTTTGCTCTGGGTTCTTAACAAATGGTTGCTCACTTAGGCTGTTTTCAGCCAAGAACTTGTTAATACGACCCATCATCATCTTGTCAACGATGGCATCTGGCTTACCGGCCATATCAGGCTGAGCCTTAATAATTTCTTTTTCCTTGTCCACTTCTTCAGTAGTCATATCATCACGACTGATTACACGTGGGTTCACAGCAGTTACATGCATAGCAATGTCTTTCGCCAATTCGCTGTCACCAGCTGTCAACGCGATCAAAGTACCAATTTTACTGTTGCTGTGCACATAGGCTGCAACGTTAGCGGCCTCAAGCATAACGATACGACGAGGAGTAATGTTTTCACCAATTTTTTGAACTAGAGCTTCACGAGCTTCAGTCAAATCGCCCACCATCAAGGCTGCCATATCGTCTTGCTTAGCAGCAAAAGCAGCGTCAGTTACCTTAGATACAAAAGCTAGGAAGCCTTCATCACGGGCTGCAAAGTCTGTTTCTGAATTCACTTCAACCAACACCCCAAAAGAACCGTCGGCAGCAACTTTTGCACACACAACGCCTTCAGCAGCAATACGACCGGCTTTCTTAGCCGCTTTCATACCACTAGACTTACGTAAGTCTTCGATTGCCTTCTCAATATCGCCTTCAGAAGCAACAAGGGCCTTTTTACAATCCATCATACCCAAGCTAGTACGCTCGCGCAGTTCTTTAACCATAGATGCAGTGATTGCAGCCATTAGAAAATCCTCAAATTTTGTTCTCAACGCCACATTGGACGCCGTTAAAAAAAAGGGAGCCAAGCTCCCTTTTGTATATTCGCTTAGCTAAACCAAAGGCTTAGGCTTATTCCGCAACGACTACCGCTTCTTCAGCAATTTCTACGAATTCGCCAGCAACAGAAGTACCATCGTCTTTGCCAGATGCACAAGCATCAGCCATAGCAGAAACATAGATTTCGATAGCGCGTAAAGCGTCGTCGTTAGCAGGGATTACGTAGTCAATGCCGTCTGGGTTGCTGTTAGTATCCACGATACCGATAACAGGAATGCCCAACTTGTTAGCTTCGTTGATAGCAATGCGCTCATGCTCAACGTCTACTACGAACAATGCGTCAGGAAGACCGCCCATGTCCTTGATGCCGCCGATTGCGCGCTCAAGCTTTTCCATTTCACGCTGACGCATCAACGCTTCTTTCTTAGTCAACTGTTCAAACGTACCGTCGCCAAACTGTGTTTCTAAGGTACGGAAACGACTGATGGACTGACGAATAGTCTTGTAGTTAGTCAACATACCACCCAACCAGCGATGGTTAACGTAAGGCATACCAACACGACTAGCGTGTTCTTTAATCAACTTACCTGCCGCGCGCTTAGTACCAACGAACAATACCTTGTTCTTGTTGGCTGCCATTTTTTCAACGATAGCAAGAGCTTCGTTCAAGGCTGGTAAGGTTTGGTCTAGGTTGATGATATGAATCTTGTTACGAGCGCCAAAAATGTACTGACCCATTTTTGGGTTCCAGTAACGTGTTTGGTGGCCGAAGTGGGCGCCAGCTTTAAGCAGGTCGCGCATACTTACTTTAGTCATTTTAATTTCCTTTGTATGGGTTAGGCCTCCATAAATCCTCGTCCTACTTAATGCTTGAAAAAAAGTAAGAACCATAGTTCGATCAAAAGCCTTAAAGCAGACTTCCAACACCCGGAACCATGTGCCGATTTATGTGTGACGTTATAGTTAAGCTCCGAATACGTAGCTCTTTTCGTTAAAAAAGTTCAGATCGAATTCAGGCGCGCAATTTATACCATAACAAGCAGGAAAGATCAAAAGCAATCGGAGGGATAAGTAATTTTAAGGGTTTGTAATCGATAAAGTGGATAATCAGCTCGTTAGAGAACTGACGACCCGCATGGCGAATATATTTAATGGACAAACCGTCCTGTTTACCCGCTGAATAGAACAAAAACCACCCTACGATAGAAAAAATTCTACTTCAAAGCTATGGACTGACTATGTCTGATATAATTGTTCGAAATATGGTTTACCATACAGATAGCCTTTCCAGCATAAAAAAGCATTGAGAAACACATGAATATATTAATTAAAGACGCAGCTGAAATTGAAAAGATGCGTATTGCTGGCCGTTTAGCGGCGGAAGTCCTGGAGATGATCCACGAATACGTGCAAGTAGGTGTAACCACCAACAAACTCAATGAAATTTGCCATGACTACATTGTAGACGTGCAAGAGGCTATTCCGGCGCCATTAAATTATCATGGCTTCCCTAAATCCATTTGCACTTCGGTAAACCAAGTGGTGTGCCACGGCATCCCCAACGACAAACCGCTTAAAAATGGTGATTGGGTGAACATTGATATCACCGTGATTAAAGACGGCTATCATGGCGACACCAGCCGCATGTTCCCTGTAGGACTCGTAGCTCCTCATTCTGAGCGTTTAGTGACCATTACTCAAGAGTGCCTATATAAAGGTATTGCGTTGGTGAAGCCCGGTGTTCGTCTTGGTGATATTGGCCATGTAATACAAGTACATGCCGAAGCTAACCATTATTCTATTGTGCAAGAGTACTGTGGCCACGGAATTGGAGTTGGTTTTCACGAAGACCCTCAAGTGCTTCATTACGGCAGACCAAACACAGGCGTTGAGCTTAAAGAAGGCATGATCTTTACCATTGAGCCCATGCTTAACGCAGGCAAACGCCATGTTAAACTTAATAAGAATGATGGATGGACAGTAACTACCGTCGACAAACGTTTATCTGCTCAGTTTGAACACACTATTTTGGTCACTGCCGATGGCTATGAAAACCTGACTATTCGTCAAGAAGAAGTGGTCTAGCTGTGTCTTTGGTTAGCAAAGCACTGCAAGACCAGCTCATTAACCAAGAACTGCTACAACAATTTGCTGACCACACTTCTGCCGAAATACTTAATGAATTAAAGGCAACATTACATGCTGGCCAAACTACACTCGACGATTTATTCAACGAGCATAAAGAAACTCGTATTTACGAGCTCATCCATGCCCGCGCATGGCTAGTAGATCAGGTACTCTGCTTAGCGTGGCAACAATACAAATGGCCAACAGAAGCGGCGTTAGTTGCCGTAGGTGGTTATGGTCGCGGCGAACTACACCCACAATCCGACATCGATCTACTTATTCTGTTAGGTAACGATCTTGAGGAATCCAGCTGGCATCGCTGCACCCAAGACTTCATTACTTTTATTTGGGGCCTAGGCCTACAAATCAGCTCTAGCGTTCGCACTCTAAAGGATTGCTGCGAACAAGCTAAAGACGACATTACCATCGCCACCAGCCTACTTGAATCCCACACCCTTATCGGCAAAGCAGACTTGCGAGAAAAAGCCTTTAATTGGGTTATTTCCGAACAAGCATGGAGTGATAAAGCTTTTTACAAAGCCCGCATTAAAACCCAGCAACAAAGGCACCTACGCACTAATGAGACCGAATACAATCTTGAACCCAATATCAAAAACTCTCCCGGTGGCTTACGCGATATTCAAACCATTGGCTGGATTGGAAAACGTCATTTTGGCCTGAGGTACATGGTACAACTCTCTGACCACGACTATCTTAGCCAAGAGGAGCTAGACACCCTAACAAAGGGCACTAATTACCTATGGACCATACGTTACGCACTGCATTTGATAGTAAAGCGGCCAGAAGAGCGATTACTTTTTGACCACCAGCGCACACTAGCAGCTTTTTTTGGGTATGAAGATAATGAGGATGAGCTAGCCGTTGAGCAATTTATGCACCGGTATTACCGCACGGCAATGCATTTATCAGAACTTAACCAAACGTTACTCCAGCTGTTTGATCAAGCCATCCTACATGCACATGATGAAGATCTAGTAATATCAATCAATCGACGTTTTGAACTGCGTAATGGGCGCTTGCAGGCCTGCCATCCTAGTGTCTTTCTACGTCATCCATTTGCCACCATGGAAGCCTTTGTTATCTTGGCTCAAAACCCTCAATGCCACGCCCTTGGGGCCGAGTGCAAACGCCTCATTCAAGCCCATCGTCACTTGATCGGTGACAAGTATCGCCGAGACATTCGCGTGAACAGCCTTTTTATGGAGCTACTTCGATCTCCAGAACGCATGTCTCATACCTTGTTAGAAATGCAGCGCCAAGGCGTATTAGGCGACTACCTTCCAGCGTTCAATAAGATCGTTGGCCGCATGCAACACGATCTTTACCATATCTATACTGTTGACGCCCACACGATGAAAGTAGTGAAAAAAATGCGTGAACTGCTGCTACCAAAACAGCAAGAACGCTTCCCTGTAGCCGGTCGCTTAGTTCACGAATTACCTAAGCTTGAACTACTCTACATTGCTGGCCTTTATCACGACATTGGCAAGGGAAGTGGCCGCGATCACTCTATTGTTGGGGCTGAAGAAGTTCGTCATTTTTGCAAACAACATCAATTAGGCAAGTGGGACACAGAACTGGTTAGCTGGTTAGTGCGTAATCACCTGCACATGTCTATGACCGCGCAAAAGCGTGATATTGGCAACCCTGATATCATCCATGAATTTGCTACCAAAATGGGTGACAAGTTACACCTAGACTACCTTTATGTACTCACTGTTTGTGACATTAACGCCACCAACCCAGAACTTTGGAATAATTGGCGCGCATCCCTTTTACGTCAACTATATACCGCTACTAACCGAGTGCTGCGGCTAGGCTTAGATGTACCTGTAGATCACCACGCCCTTATTGAGCAAAGCCAAACCGATGCCCGAAAACTGTTACAAGCGCAGCGATTTAACCCTGCCTCGGTAATGCGCTTATGGAAGAATTTAGGTGATGACTACTTTATCCGTGAAAACGCCAAAACCATTGCATGGCATACCCGTACCATTTTGAACCACCAGATCGATGGCCCCTTGGTGGCCATTAGCGAAACCTCCTTTAGCGCCTTTGAAGGCGGTACTCAAGTGTTCGTTTACACCCAAGACAAAGCTAACTTATTCGCAGCCCTTTGCGCCATTCTTGGCCAGCTACGCCTCGACATTCAAGACGCTCGTATTATTACTACGGAAGATGGCTACAGTATGGACACCTTTGTGGTGCTGGATACCAATGGCAACACCATTAACCAAACACCTGCGTTATTGCAAAAACTACAACAGCGCCTCACCCATGCTTTGAAGTATCCCGACGAGTTTGCCTACATTGTTCAACAACGCCAGCCTAGAACCCACAAACTATTCAATCAACCCTCTATCGTTAGCTTAAGCAACCCAGAAGGCCGTAGCTGGACCCGGCTAGAGCTGTCCAGTGCAGACAGACCAGGTCTATTGGCCAAAGTAGGCTTAGTGTTTATGCGCCTGGGAATTAGCATTCAGAAAGCAAAAATTCAATCTATTGGCGGCCGAGTAGATGATGTGTTCTTTATTACCCTCGATAATGGCGAACGCATTATTGACCACAACCTGTTGAAAACACTTGAAGACGATATTTGTAGCGTTTTGGATAAGTAGCACCTGAATGCTTGAACATATGACGCCGTTACATCTGAGGTAGCTCCCCCTACTTCAGTCATCATGCGGGCAACTTCTATTTCTGGGAACCTCTTAAATGGACCCTATTATGTTAAAAGCATTGGTGATTAGATTATTCCCTTCATCCTCCCGACAAAAGAGCAACACTTCTAGCGCCACAGATCCTAGAGGTTCTTCTAAGGAAATTAACTCACCGCTGTCCAACTCTGCCTCTATCAAGTCTTTAGCCAACCAAGCTATACCCATACTGCCTAATGTCATTTCCTTCAAGCTGGCAGAAAAAGCAGACTCACAAACTAACTCAACACGATAGTCACGAAAGATCCGAGGTAAACATGTATTCTCCAAAGACTCTGCAAGAAACCCACCTTTGGGGTACATTAGTATTGGCAACTTCATACCCTCTTTAATGGGACCCATGTTGGCTGCCAACTCTCTAGAAACCACAGGTAATAAGCACTCGTTACCCAGTTTTGTTTTAAGGATGGAAGTATGGGTGAAATTGATAGGCCGACTGCTTGTCTGATAACACAATAACAAATCACCCTCCTTGAGAAATAGTGTTTCACAATAATAGTTATTTGCAGGGATAACACGAAAACTCGTTTTTGGTGAAAGTTTATTGATGGTACGAACAATCTGGGGAATCCGAGACACCGATAGGGTGTGTTGCGCGATAAAGGTTATCTTATTTTGGTTCTCATGGGCTTTGTTACGCAAAGCATAGAAGCGGTTCACTAGGTCGCGCACCTCGCCTTCCATAGCCAAGCCAATGGGCCGAATATCAACCGGCTTGGTACTTCTATTAACAAGCTCTACCCCGAGCCATTCCTCTAGCTGCCTAACCCTGCGCGAATAAGCAGGTTGAGTCACATGTCTTCGCTCAGCAGCGCGGGTAATTGATTTTTCTTCGAGCAGCGCCAATAGGTCTTCAAGCCATTTTAGTTCCATGAGTCTGCCACCTTACTAACATTCAATTATTTAATGTTATAGTAAAGAATTAGCATTATTATTGCAAAATATTTTGTGTGATTATGCATTAAATTAATTATGGAACGTCTCATGCATACTTCTAACTTTTCTCGCTTACACTTTGCTCATTTGCCCACACCTTTAGAGCCCATGCAGAATATTTCTAAAGCCCTCGGCGGTCCTAATCTATGGATCAAGCGCGATGACTGTACTGGTTTATCTTCGGGCGGTAACAAAACCCGCAAGCTTGAATTTTTAATGGCTGACGCTGTGGATCACAAAACCAATGCTATTATTACTCAAGGCGCAACCCAGTCTAACCATGCCCGCCAGACTTGTGCGATAGCAGCAAAACTAGGCATGGAGTGCCATATTTTATTGGAAAGCAGAACGGGCTTTGAAGACAACGCTTACAATCTAAATGGCAATGTTATGCTCAACCAACTGCATGGTGCAACTATTTCAACACGCCCTGCTGGTACTGACATGCACGCAGCCATGGAAGAACTTGCTCAATCACTACGTGATGATGGCAAACGTCCTTATATTATCCCTGGCGGTGGCTCCAATGAAATTGGCGCACTGGGTTACGTTAATGCTGCGATAGAGCTCACTACGCAAGCTAATGATCGCTCACTGAAAATTGATCATTTGGTGCACGCGACTGGCAGTTCAGGCACCCAGGCCGGTTTAGTTTTGGGCATGGAAGGCATAAATAGTGGCATTCCTGTTTATGGCATTGGAGTTCGCGCACCGCAAGCAAAGCAGGAACAAATGGTGTATGACTTAGCACAGCGCACGGCAGTGTATATGGGGCTAAATCCAAGCATTGTGGCCCGTGAAAAGGTGGTGGCTAATAGTGATTATGTGGGCGAAGGCTACGGGCAGCCGACTAGTTCAATGGTTGAGGCGGTTAAAATGTTGGCACAATATGAAGGCATTTTACTCGACCCGGTTTATTCGGGTAAAGGCTTTGCTGGTTTGATAGATCTAATTCGTAAAGGCCATTTTAAAAAGGGAGAGAACGTTGTATTTTTGCATACGGGGGGTAGTGTTTCTCTATTTGGTTACCCTGAAGCTTTCGATCTTCCTGGATATATTTAAGAGTATTAAACCAACCTTAGTAGGCCCATGGTGGACGCTTCCTATTAGTGCAGATCGCAGTGAATTTAATTTTTAATGCACCAATAGCAGGATATGCGGATTATATTAATAGCGAATAATTACTTATGGCGTTGTTTTATATGATAATTCTTACTTGGCACGATAATCGCTATGGCAAAGATAATTGAGTTTTTAAATGCCTGATGACGCCTGTCAGGCAATTCTGCTGGAGCAACCACTATGTGTTCATTAGTGTTTGTAAAATAAAAATGGTCACAGCTATTAATACTGGCACATGTGATCCACATACGTACTTGGAGAAATCAATGAAAAAGGTAATTGTTAGCAGTTTATGTGCGCTTAGTTTGGCACTGGGTAGTGGATCCAGTATTGCTGGGGAAACTGTCAATATTGGCGCACCTTCATGGACCGGTGCACAGGCGATAGCCGCCCTATTGCAGGCGGTTGTGGTGGAGCGTATAGGGGGTGAGGCTAACCTTGTGCCAGGCAATAATGCCACCATTTTCCAGGGCATGGACCAAGGTAAAGGCGACATTGATGTGCATCCCGATGTTTGGTTGCCTAACCAGCAAAGTTTTACCAATAAATATGTTGATGGTGCTGGCACAGTCACCCTAAGTAAAAATTTCTATGAGGGCAATCAAGGCTTTTGTGTGCCACAAAAATTTGCTGATGCAAACAACATTACTGATATAGCTGACCTTGGTCGACCAGATGTTGCCATGAAAATGGACAGTGATGGCAATGGTAAAGGTGAAATGTGGATCGGTGCTCCTGGCTGGGCTTCTGCCAACGTCAACGAAGTAAAAGTGCGAGATTATGATTTGCTACCATTTATTGAACCCATTCGCGCAGAAGAAAGCGTTAAAACTGCTCGAGTAAAGGATGCCATTGCTAAAAATGAAGGTTACGCTTTCTATTGCTATAAGCCCCATGCTATTTGGTACATGTTTGATGTCGCTATGTTAACCGAGCCTAAGTATGACCCTGCCAATTACATCATGGTGCAGCCTTCTGACTCACCTGATTGGTATACCGATTCAAAAGTGGCCACCAAAGATGCACTTAAACAAGTTCAGATCGCATGGTCGAAATCTTTAGCAGCACGCTCTCCTGCCATTGCAGAGTTCTTTGCCCGCTTTTCTTTAAATGCAGACGATGTGAGTGGCTTTGCTTATGAAATTTCAGGCAAAGGCCGTGCAGCATCAGACGTTGCTAGTGAATGGATTGCTAATAATCCAGAACGTGTGGATGCATGGTTAGGAATGTAATCTCCTAGATGCAACTATCACTCTAAAGCCTTTGCACGGTCGTGCAAAGGCTTCATTATGGACATATGTGTCTGATCTATATCCCCCTTACTCTTATGATTTGCTTTTGTTAACCCTCTTACAGGTCCCTTGTATGCCAACTCAGTCTATTGAAACACCCGATGACATTGTGATCGAAATTTCAAACGTGTGGAAAATCTTTGGCGATAAAGCTGATGAAGCGTTACACGCAATAAGGGAAGACGGTCTAAGCAAATCACAAGTGCTTGATACATACAACGCTGTGGTTGGTGTTGCCGATGTAAGCCTTAGTGTTAAAAGAGGTGAAATATTTTGTGTCATGGGCCTGTCAGGTAGTGGCAAGTCGACTCTTGTTCGTCACCTTAATCGCTTACTAGAGCCTACTTCCGGCAAGATAATGATCGATGGTACTGATGTAATGGCTCTGAATCCCAAAGAGCTACAAAAATTTCGTAATTTAAAGATAGGCATGGTTTTCCAGAATTTCGCATTGTTACCTCATCGTTCGGTATTAGACAATGTAGCGATGCCCCTTGAAATTCGCTCAATGAATAAAAATGAAAGAATTCGTTTAGCCACCAAAATGCTCAAAACAGTTGAGCTAGGTGCCTGGGGGAATAAGTATGCACATGAATTGTCTGGCGGCATGCAACAGCGAGTAGGTTTGGCTAGAGCGTTAGCAGCCGACCCAGAAGTATTATTAATGGACGAGCCTTTTAGTGCCCTAGACCCTTTGATTAGGCGTCAATTGCAGGATGAATTTATTAAACTGTCTGCTGTCATGAAAAAAACCACGCTATTCATCACTCATGATCTTGATGAAGCGGTACGTATAGGTGACCGAATAGCCATCATGCGAGATGGAAGAATCATACAAACTGGAACTGCTGAAGATATCGTGATGAATCCAGCAGATGATTATGTAGCTGATTTTGTGGCTGGAATATCCAGGCTTAAAATTGTGCGCGCACATGCAGTAATGCAGCCACTTTCCGAGTATCAAGTCTCCAATGGACTCCCCCCTCAAGATGCACCCCGGGTGCAAGAGGACGAATCATTAAGTCAATTAATTCGGCTAGCTATTGATGTAGAGATGCCTATTATCGTGCACAGAAATGGTGTTGATATTGGGGTTGTAACCCGCCGAGACATATTACAGGTTGTGGTAGAGGGAACCGAAGTCTCATGAATAATTTAACCCCACAGTCGTCAAATGACAATGTACCTACAGCTAGTGAAGACTCATTAGCTGACCGAAAAACACAGGTAATCGAGTTTGTCAGAACCAATGCAGATTATTATGACGCACAGTTCACCCGTATTGGTAATGATTCACGATTTGTCTGGACCTTTAACCTATGGGCAGGTGTATTTGGCCCTATCTGGTTTGCCGCTCGCGGCATGTGGAACTGGGGACTTATATTTTTAATCGTAGAAACGTTTGCCTTAGTACAGATTATTCGCGGTCTGTTTGGTGACCTTGCCAACGCAGCATGGGAAAGAATTGCTAACATTGAAGGCACGCTAGAGTTAAGACGCCAGCAACTTGCATCTGCCATCGAAAACAGCACTGATAAAATAGATGTTTATAGACGTACTGTAGAATCACTGGAAAATGCTATTGGTGGAATTCGTCTGGAAGCTGTGCAACTAGAAGGAACCGGCTTGGTAATCACGCTCACTGGAATTGCTACCTTAATCGGGGTGAAAATCGTTCAAACGGTTGTAGCTAACACACTTTTTGAAAGGCGCTTTTCTGACTGGCTACTAGATTCAAGCATTGTTGCAGGCATGCCTACCAAACAGATCTTATTAGCAGCCTGTTTTGTTCTTTTAATAGTAAGCGCCACAGTCACTCACTATAGTTTTCCTGGCTTATACCCTTGGCTCATCGAATTTCCAACCGAGCATGGCATCAGGCTAGCTAGTATTGACTGGGTTGAAAACTTATTCTCTTTTGCCGTAATCAATGGCGAAGCCTTTTTTGACTCTATCACCTATGGTATTCGTCTAATGCTAGAGGCGTTAGAAATGATCTTTGTGGAAACCCCCTGGATGGTAATAGCAAGCTTCATCATTCTTTTAACCTGGCTCTCTGCTGGTTTGCGCCCTGCCATGTATTCTGGTGTTTTTTTACTTTATATTGGGCTACTAGGCTTTTGGGAAAAGTCTATGACCACATTGGCCTTACTGGGAACAGCCGCCTGCTTATCTATTCTCATAGGTATACCTTTAGGTTTGTATTGTGCCCGCAGAGTTAAGTTTTACGCTGTCATTCGCCCAGTTATGGACTTCATGCAAACCATGCCTGCTTTCGTATTTATGATTCCAGTGATTGCTTTTTTTGGCACGGGCAAAGCTGCGGCCGTGGTAACTACCATGATATTTGGTGGCACTCCCGTTGTACGTTTAACCGTATTGGGCTTACGAGGGGTGCCAGAACATGTTCGTGAAGCGGCTATTTCCTTTGGAGCCAGCAAGTGGTACTTACTCACACGTGTGGATTTGCCGTTGGCTAGTCCATCTATCCGTGCGGGGGTGAATCAAACCATTATGCTGAGCTTAGCAATGGTAGTAGTGGCATCTTTGATCGGCGCAAAAGGGCTAGGAGAGGATGTGCTAGAAGCCTTACAATATGCCAACGTTGGTCAGGGCATCCTGGCAGGATTTGCAATACTATTCTGTGCCATGATGTTAGATAGAATAGTTCAAGGTAATGGAAAATAAGGTGCTACTGTGATTAATTTTAAGCTTGCAACATTACTGAGTACGTATCAATAATGAAGCAATTAGTGCTCGTTCACGGTTATTTAGGCGGCAGCTCCCAATGGTCTGAGCAAGTCGCCTTATTCTCCCAATATTTTCATGTGATCACTGTTGATTTACCAGGATTTGGGCTCAATAACGCCCTAGAGGCGCCTGAAACTATTAGAGGGCATGCAGAATTTGTACTTCATCAGCTTGACCTACAAGGCGTCGATCAATTCCATTTGTTAGGGCACTCAATGGGCGGCATGATCGTGCAAGAAATAGCTGCGATGGTTCCATCTCGGATCGATTGTTTGATTTTATACGGTACCGGCCCAGTGGGTATGTTACCTAATCGATTTGAGACTATTGACGAGTCTAAACGCCGAGTAGTAAGCGATGGACCTCAGTCAACTGGCCGCCGCATTGCAGCCACCTGGTTCATTGAAACAGAGCAAGCTTCCCAATACCATATATGTGCAGAACTTGCAGATAGAGCATCTCTTCAGGCTGCACTGGCTGGCCTTAGCGCTATGGAAACTTGGTCTGGAGTGTTGTACCTTACGCAGATAAAATCACCTACCTTAATCCTTTGGGGGGACGGTGACCGAACTTATCAGTGGAGCCAACCAGAGCAATTATGGAACACTATCCCTAAAGCTCAGCTAGGTGTAATTCCCGGCTGTGCTCATGCAGCACACTTGGAAAAGCCACATTTGTTTAATGCTCTGCTGATGGATTTTTTCCAACTTTAAATTTCTCAACCTTCCCACAACAACTACAAGTAACCAACGCAGAGATGTGGCCTTAGGCGTTATGTGAGTGCAATCCTACATAGCTAATCAAGCCTCATTTCTGGTATTATTTGGTGTTCGTTTTTAGGGACACCTACGACCCTTCAATAACGCCTCTAGAACCAACTCGGAAACACCTGTGACTCAAGTACAAATGCACGGCATCAACAGTTGCGACACTATTAAAAAGGCCAAAAAATGGCTCACTGATGCTGGTATTGAATTTAGTTTTCGAGACTACAAAAAACAACCACCCAGCGTTATAGAGTTGCAATACTGGGCAGTCCAAGTGGGCTGGGAAGTATTACTTAATAAACGTGGCACCACATGGCGTAAACTGCCTGCAGAGCAACAAGATGCTGTAAATGAAGAAACAGTTTGTGAGCTTTTAGCAGCACACCCATCTATGATCAAACGACCTTTGGTTATAGTAGAAAATGAACAACACATTCAGGCCATTGTGGGTTTTAAAGCCGAAGAATATGCCATTATTTTCAAACTGTAAGTTTTAAACTATCAGTTTTAACCTATTATTTATTGGAGAGTTACATGAGCCATTTTAGTTTTGCCTTTGGCATTGGTAGCCAATCTAGCCAAGGAGATTGGTTAGAGGTGTTTTACCCACAGCCTACTTTAAACCCGAGTGCTAACTTAGTTACCGCCATTGCAGGTGTGTTAGGAAGCCACTTAGCTACCGGTAACCATGCTGTAAAAATTGATGCTAAGCAAGCAAGCCAACTGGCCGAAGCATGCACCATTGCTGGTGAAGCCGTCCATGCCAAATGGTTAACACAGGCAGCCGACGAAGGTCAGCCTATGGTAATCACCTTATTAGAAACCGATTGTGGCCCACAGAGCACACCAGAAGTGTACTTAAAGCTACAGTTACTTTCTAATTGCCTTAAGCAACCCAACTCTATGGACCTTAACGGTATTTTTGGACTTTTGCCTAACGTGGCTTGGACTAACGAAGGCGCTATTGCCATCGACGACTTAACTCAACGCCAAATGGATGCCCGTTTACGTGGCGAATGGTTGCACGTTAACGCGGTAGACAAGTTCCCTCGCATGGCCGATTACGCCGTACCTAAAGGTATTCGAATTGGTGATGCGTCACGTGTACGTTTAGGTGCTCACGTAGCCGAAGGCACCACAGTAATGCATGAAGGGTTTATTAACTTTAACGCAGGCACATTGGGCCACGGCATGATCGAAGGCCGTATCTCTGCAGGCGTTACCGTTGGTCATAACAGTGACTTAGGTGGCGGCTGCTCAACCATGGGCACGCTATCTGGTGGCGGCAAGATCGTTAACTCTGTTGGTGAAGACAGCCTTATTGGCGCTAATGCTGGCATGGGCATTCCTATTGGTGATCGTTGCATCATCGAAGCCGGCTTGTATATTACTGGTGGATCAAAGGTAGCCTTATTAGATATGAATAACGAATTGGTAGACACGGTAAAAGCGGCCTCCTTAGCCGGTAAACCGGACCTATTATTCCGTCGCAATTCATTGAATGGTCGTATTGAAGTGAAGCCTAACCGCACTGCGGTAGAACTTAACACCGATTTACACAGCAACAACTAAGATGACTCAAACCATGTCCGTGTCACCCACTATCGCTTTAGCCCAAGATCTTATGGGCCGCGCCTCTGTTACGCCAGAAGATAAAGGCTGCCAAGAATTAATGATCACTCGCCTTGAGGCTATTGGCTTTATCGTTGAGCGTATGCGCTTTGGTGAGGTGGATAACTTTTGGGCCCGCCGCGGCACAGAACAACCTGTACTGGCCTTTGCTGGTCACACCGATGTGGTTCCTAGCGGCCCGGTAGATCAATGGCACACGCCGCCGTTTGAACCCACCATTAAAGATGGTTTTCTTTATGGCCGTGGTGCTGCAGACATGAAAGGCAGCTTAGCGTCTTGGATTGTTGCCCTTGAGGAGTTTATCGCTTTACACCCTAATCACCGTGGTAGCTTAGCACTACTTATCACCAGCGACGAAGAAGGCCCGTTTGTCGATGGCACCACTAGAGTTATCGACACCTTGGAAGCGCGCGGTGAAAAAATGGATTGGTGTATTGTAGGAGAACCGTCTTCTACCAATACCTTGGGCGATGTCATTAAAAATGGCCGTCGTGGCTCTTTAACAGCTAATATTACCGCCAAAGGCATTCAGGGCCATGTGGCCTATCCACACTTAGTCATTAACCCTATTCATAAAGTGGCGCCTGCTTTAGCGGAGCTAGTATCTACCAAATGGGATGATGGCAATGAATTTTTCCCACCCACCAGCTTTCAAATCGCCAATATTAACGGTGGCACAGGTGCGTCTAACGTAGTACCTGGTCATGTAGAGGTGATGTGTAATTTTCGTTATTCCACGGAGCTTACCGCAGATGAACTTACCACTAAGCTAGAAACTATTCTGGATAATCATAAGGTAGATTATGACATACAGTGGACCTACAACGGCCTACCCTTCTTAACAGGTTCTGGCTCTTTGGTAGACGCCTGTCGTGATGCCATTAAAACTACCACCGGCACTGACACCCAACTGTCTACCGCTGGCGGAACTTCTGATGGCCGCTTTATAGCGCCAACAGGTGCTCAAGTGGTGGAGCTAGGGCCTTGTAACAGCACTATTCACCAGCTTAACGAATGCGTTAAAGTGAGCGATTTAGAGCAGCTGACACAAGTCTATTTTGGGGTTCTTACTCGCTTAATGGCACAGGAGCTATAATCATGACCAATACCGATATCGAAATTTATATAAAATCAGTTAGCCCAGAAGCGATAAAGAAGTGGTTAGAAATCTGCACATCTAGCTTAGACGTACAAAGTTCTAACCCTAAACGTCAGGCCTATTGGGCTACCTTTTCTAATGCTGATTCGGCTGGAGCTGCTGACGTTGATAGCCAACAAACAGAGTTTGAAATAATCGTACTTAACAAGGTTCAAAGCAACTTTAGCAGCATTTGGTTTAATACCAAAAGCTCCCCATGGGCTGATGATAAAACCTGTGCCCTAGCTGCTTTCAAACACTTTCAATCAGCCGTACGCTGTGTTGCTTCTGGCTGGCAAGAAGGCGATGCCCCTGACCAATGGTTAAACATTGATAGCGAAGGCGAAAGTACCATTGATTGGGTTTAGGACACTTACTTATGCTTAATAATCAGCAACTACAAGAGTACAGCCAACAGGGCTACCTTGTTATCAAGGATTTTATATCACTTGCTCAGCGCCAAGAATTAATGCAACGTGCTGCGCAACTTATTGAAGAGTTTGAACCTCCACAAAAGCGCTCCATCTTCACAACAGATGAACAAGAACGTTCTAGTGATGACTACTTCCTTGAATCAGGCAGTGCTATTCGATTTTTCTTTGAAGAGAAAGCCATTGATAGTGAAGGCAACTTTACTGTGCCCAAACAACAGTCCATCAATAAAATTGGCCATGCCCAACATCAGCTAGATCCTGTGTATAAAGCCATGGTGGAAACGTTGGATTTTACTTCGCTAGGCCGTGACTTAGGAATAGAACAGCCCCGTGCTATACAGTCTATGCACATTTTTAAGCAACCCAATATTGGCGGTGAAGTAGGTCTACACCAAGACGCTACTTTTTTGTACACAGAACCTAAAAGGTGCATTGGATTTTGGATTGCGTTAGAAGACGCTACAGTTGAAAACGGTTGTTTACAGGCTATCTCTGGAGGCCATGAAATTGCCCTGAAGCAACGGTTTAAATTATCAGAAAATGGTGGCACTCAATTTGAAACTTTAGATGATTCACCATGGCCAGAACAACCACTAGACTTACTGGAAGTACCTGCAGGTACGCTAATTATTCTACATGGCCAACTGCCCCATTACAGTGCAGCCAACACCTCCAACCGCTCGCGCCAAGCCTTTACCTTACACTTGATAGACGACACTTGTGCTTACCCTGCCAATAACTGGCTGCAGCCACTTAAGTAGCCATAATCTACGGGACTGTGATTGTGGATGCTATAGTGTAAGTACGCGCAGCGCTAAGGCAATCAAAATTGCGCCACTGATTTTATCGATAGTGGCAGAGCGTTTTTGTAACTTGTCTAGCACCTTAGAATGTGACAAGGCCACCGCTATAATGATATACCATACTGCGTCTATTACTGACGCAGTGCCTGTCATAATAAGTTTATCTGCCAAGACTAATTCTGCTGATACAAATTGCGAAAATAGAGCAATAAAAAAGAACGCCAGCTTAGGGTTAAGCAAAGACACCATTAAACCATCTCTAGCAGCTTCATTTATTGGTGCAGGCCTTTGCTCTACATTCATGGGCCCTGCGCCATTAGAGCGTAATGCCTTAATACCCATCCACATAAGATAAGCAGCACCGGCGTAGGTTAAGAATTTATACATCAAAGGCCATTCCACCACGACCACCGCCAAACCCCAAACGGTTAATAATGCCCATAAAGCTACACCTACAGCATGGCTTAACGCAGTAGCAATACCATGAGCGCGACCATTACTAACAGTATGCCGTAATACCACCGCCAAACTTGGCCCTGGAGACATCGCACCTAAACAGCAAATTGCTACCAGTGAAAGCCATGTAGTGAGTGTCATGTATTGTCCTTAATTATCTGTAATGAAACGTTTTTTAGTCTCTTTTAAGTACTTAGAGCATACCCAAGGTTATTCTAAAACTCCAATGTTAGAGTCAAGTATTTCTACCACATCAGCATTTTCCTTAACCCTGACTTAATCCCTTATTTATCGCTTGCTTAACCAATCCAACAAATCGCTAATCACTTGTTGTTTATTTGGCTCATTGATCATTTCATGACGACCATTGGGGTACAAACAACACTCAACCTGTTTTGACCCTGCGCGCTGCAGTGCCTTTTGTAAGGCAATAACACCCTTGCCTTGCTTACCAACCGGATCTTTATCGCCGGCAAATAGGTAGATGGGTAATGCATTGTTTATTTGCGCCATAGAGTCTGGCTCAGACATCTCAGCAAGGCCGTTCAGAAAATCAAACCAGAACTGGTTGCTAATGCCGTGACCTGCCAATGGGTCTGCAATGTATGCATCCACCACCTTTGGGTCTGAACTTATCCAATCTTTAGATGTACGAAGAGGTTTAAAGTTGTTATTAAAACTACCAAAAGACAGGGCATCCAACATCTGGCTTTGACCCAGCGGCCCTTGGCGCCACTTTTCAAATGAGGCGATCACCGATGCTATTCGAAACAACCACGGAGGGCTGTAATTCGACCCAGAAAGTACCAACCCTTGAAGTTGGCTGGATAATTTTTTAGCATATCGCTGCACCACTCTGGTGGCTAAAAAAGACCCCATACTGTGGCCTAGAATGACCAGCGGTTGAGTCCATTGCAGCTGTAGGTGAGTAATAATTTGAGCCTGATCCGACACCATTTTATCCCACCCGTTGTGGTTAGCTAGGTGGCCCACACTATCGGTCTCTTTGCCAGTAAGACCGTGGCCTCGATGATCATCGGCACTCACGTTAAAGCCAGCGTCATTAAGGGCTTTAGCTAGATCACCATAACGGCCACCATGTTCGCTCATGCCATGCATAATATGCACCCAACCTGTGGCCCCTTCTACTGGCCACAGATGTATGTGCAATATGATGTGATCATCCACAGAATCGAGTTGTATAAACTGATGATTAACTTGTGACATCAAAATAACCTTTAGCAAATGAGCAATAGCAGTTATTAAAATACAATCTAGTTCTGGTTGCAATTATAGACTTTAAGGTCGAGCCTCAATCACAGTTATTCACTGATATTGAAATCGAAGGCAAATAGCTCACGACTCCAACATCCAGCACGGGTGAGATCTAATGCCAAAAGCTCATCACCATAACCCAATTGAGCCAACACACGGTAGTCTAACTCATCGTTAATGGATGCATTTGACATCGCTAAACGCTGTTTAAAGTCATCACTTTGAAAAGTAAACTCCTGAGCTTCTTGGTCATAAACACATACCAAGTGCTTACATGGCTGTAAAACCTGTAGATTATCTTCTTGGGGTGTGCCGCAACTAGGGCAACATAAGGCTGCAACCGATGCCGTTTGGTAGATAGAAGCGCAAGATACACGGCGTGTTAGCAAGGCACTAGATAAGTTCATAAGGCAAGTTTCCATGAATTGATTTCAATGATGAATCTATAATACAGACCTTTACTGCCCTCTGTGCTGAAGTTTTCTACTACAACATGAACTAAATTAATACAAATCGATAAATTGCACAAAACGCGCCACAGCTTCATAATACCCGTAGCTTTACCGTTTATTTGAATAATTAAGGAAAGAAATTCATGAGAAAAGTAAACCCAACATTAATCGCTACTGGCATGGCTGTTTGTTTAGCGGTGCCTGCCACGAGTATGGCCGCTAGTAACCAAGCCCATATCGGCTTTACCAACACCAGTGGTGCTACCTATATCAACAACACCCACTACACCACCGGCGGCACCGGGGTAAACATCGGTACAGACATAGCCTTTAGCAACCAGATAGGACTCATGTTGGGATACCGCACGGCCACAGTAAACGCTTCCACCAGCGCCAGCTTCACCGATATCGGCGTGAGCTATCGCCTCGATAACACCACCTCAACCTATTTCAGTGCAAATAACGCTTCTGTGTCTAATAACAGTGAAACTTTATTAATGCTAGGCGCCATGCACCACATCAACCTAGCAGGCGCATCAGACTTAGTGCTAAAGGCAGGAACTAGCACTTCAAATCTGCTGGACGATTTAGAATTCGGCGTTGACTTCAGCTTACCAATTATAGACGCTTTGATACTAAACCTAGGTTACCAATCTAAGGTGAGCACCCTAGGAAAAAGCAGCACCACAGCTACTTCTTCCGGCTTTAGTGTAAGCATTAACTCGCGTTTTTAACTCGCGCTTTGTAATAAGTACTTATCGAAGAATCCAATCACCCGGCGTTTAAACTCGTCGGGTTTTTTTGTGTCAAATTTAGTGTGCCCAAGATCTTCCTCAAACCACAATTCTTTATCACCGCAGGCCGCATCATAAATCCACTGACCACTGCCCACCGACACTACGATGTCTTGCCCACCTTGCATAATAAACAGTGGCGTATTACATAGCTTAGCAGCAGCTTCAGTAGCGTTAACCTCCTTTGCATTCAGACCAAGGATAACCTCTGCCCAAAGGGAAATCATTAAGGCAAAGGGAAAGGCTGGTAAGCCTGTGAAGTACTCTACCGACACGTTGATTGTATCTTGTAACGAAGAAAATGCACTCACGGCAACAACAGCTGCAATGTCCTGATTCAAGGCGGCATATTCTATGGCCATTGACGCGCCCATAGAATTACCCAATAAACCTACCTTGCCTTTTTTCGCACTTTGCTCCTTCGTTAAATAGTTATACCAAGTATTGAGGTCATCCATTTCTCTCACTCCAAAGGTAATTGCATTACCGTCGTTTAGATCATGTGCTCTAACACTAGTTACCAATATGCCATAACCGGCATCCTGTAATAGTTTGGCTTCTTCTAACATATAACTACGGTTGGCTTTAAAACCATGTTGCAGCATGACAAATGCACCATTAGTGCTAGGCCAGAAATAGCCATGAAGCCTCTGTGCATCTGGGTTGAGTAACACAACCTCTTCTACTTGCAGATCAAAATCTTGCGGCTGCTTGGTTGCAGGGGTGCGGTCCTCCAGTGGGTAATGCACTAAACGGTCTGCTTGCTGATAAGTTACTAGTAAAAACCCGCCTATAACAGCCAACAATGCAACGGCTAAAATCCAACTAATGACACGCTTCATACTATCTCCTAGCAACACTGCGAATAACAAAAACAACTTTTTAAATGATCATTAACCATACCGATGGACTGCATATAGGCATACATACCAATAGGGCCTACGAATTTAAAACCACGTTTCTTTAGGTCTTTAGCGATCTGTGCAGAAAGCTCCGTTTGAGCAGGCACATCAGCACTTTTATCAAACTCATTTACTATGGTCACTCCTCCAACAAAACCCCATATATAGGCATCAAAACTGCCAAACT
>Ga0114995_10000729_pt1 | contig 22984 bp, 20 predicted proteins | sample ArcticOcean_MG_C_11_FD_87038 | JGI IMG/M metagenome (GOLD analysis project Ga0114995, IMG submission 87038) | Marine microbial communities from western Arctic Ocean - ArcticOcean_MG_CB2_154 | ecosystem: Environmental > Aquatic > Marine > Oceanic | place: Arctic Ocean: Canada Basin | collected... | reverse complement strand
TTAATTGGTTATGCACTTCGAGGTTGAATCTGCCAGTTGATTCTAGAGGCGCTGCGTCAGATTAAACTACCAAGCTAAATAAGGAAAAAGAAGTCATGTTTTCAGAAAAAACTCCAGGATTGGCCCTGCACTCATAGCATTCTTATTCGTTGTGATCGTATAGCTGGTGGCAATGTCGTTGGGTTCTCATAAAAGACTTCACCCTGTATGACCTTTGCATCGGTCTGCGCTTTGGTATAGGTGTTTGCAACTGTGAACGATTGTAATGCAACAATGCGTACAATGGTCCCAACGACTGCTCCATTATTTAGTACCAGTGCTGTACCGTTGGTTGCTACGTAGTCGGCTACTAGTATGTCCAAGCCACCATAGGTTACATGTAGGTTGTTTGCTGAGTAAGCCAAGACGATGCTCTTTTATACCTTGATGGTAGGCTAGCCAATTAGCATCGAGCTTGTCATAATTTTTTTGCACCTTTAAAGCGAGTTGCCTAGGGTGGTTTTTAAAGGGGCTTTAGTGAATCATTTGCTGAGTCTTTTGCTATGATAATGTTGCAAAAACAAGCTAGGCCATCACCCCCTGAGGGCCTAGCTTTTTAATTATGCTACCGTTTTAATACCCCCCTCATGGTCCTATTGCCGCCCTGTCCCTGCCTATGTTCCTGAAACTACTGGGCGTCATTCCAGACCAGCGTTTAAAAGCAATGCGAAAACTCCTGACATCCTTGTAGCCTAAAACTAGGGCGATAGAGTCAAAGGAGGTATTCGCCAGTACCAGTATTTTTTTTGCCTCGAAGAATCTGACTTCATCCAATATCTCCTGGTAGGAATAATCCAGCGTTGACAAGCGCCGCCTTAAAGTTCGGGAGGAAATATTAAAGTGTGCCGCCGCTTTCTCTATGGAGGGCTGCGCGGTGAGACTTACCAGCAGATAGTCTTTTAAGGTGGCAACCAGGGTGTATTTTTCCAGTAGTGATACGACCAGGTTTTTGCATAGTTCATCGGTCACTATTGCCTGCTCAGGTTTTGCGTAAGGCAGTTTTCTGGACATCAATGCTGGGGTCAGAATGATTTTATTGTGCTGTGCGCCAAAGTTAACCGGACACTGGAACAGGTCACGATAGGGTTGGCTGTCCGGCCCCCGGCTGGGGTGGGAAAAATACACCGAGTGAAACCTCACCTCCTCCATTACTATCTCATTGATCACGGTGTGCAGCGAGGCAAAGGTGCTATCGGTTTCAAGTTCAACAGCAAAAGGGTCTTCAGGCGTAGGATGTATGCTTAAAATATAATACGGTTCTCCATTGAGCTGCTCGTAGCTTAGCGATAACTCACAGGACCAGCTGATCAGGGGCGTATATTTAACTGCTAATAAGATGGCTTGGTGGACCGTATCAGCGCCTAACATGGCTTGACCCAACATTCCAAAACGACTGATACCCAATTGCTGACCGTGGCGGATGCCAAGGTGAGGGTCTTTATTGTGCTGGGCGATATGGGTATAAAGTTCCAACTCCTGATCCAGCGTCAGCCGAAACCCAGGCTCCCCCAGATCCTCGGCACTGACACCGGTTGCCTCCAGTAAACGGGCCAAAGGCACGCCCTGCTGCTCGGTTAGTACCCGCAGCAGTTGCTGAATCTCAAAGCTGTGCCAAAGAGGAATTGGTGGATTTGTGGCCATATAATTCGATTAATCTGTCCGAATAGTTCTCCCCATTGTCCACTATCTTCCGCGCTATTTGCAACCACCTGCATTATGTTAAATTATGAATACAAAAAACGTTTCAATCCCTAAGCGGGCACAAGTCGTCATTGTAGGTGGCGGAATTATTGGTTGCAGTGTCGCCTACCACCTGACCAAATTAGGTTGGAAGGATATCCTGTTACTGGAACGGGACCAGTTGACTTCGGGCACCACCTGGCACGCGGCGGGCCTTATTGTGTCGGGACTGTTGAGTGACGAGACCAGTGCCGACATATTCACCTATGGTCGTGACCTCTACAGTCGGCTCGAGCAGGAAACCGGTCTGGCGACTGGCTTTAAATCGGTCGGCTATGTACAAGTTGCCTGTAATCAGGAGCGGCTGGAAGAAATGCGTCGTTCCGCTGCCTTTATGCGCACCCGCGGTATCGATTGCAATGAAATTTCCGTGGAGCAGGTTAAAGAACATTGGCCGCTGGCGAAACTCGACGATGTTATCGCTGGTTTTTATACCGCCGAAGATGGCCGCGCCAACCCGGTAGATCTAACCATGTCGCTGGCCCGAGGGGCCAAGATGGGCGGTGCCAACATTATCGAGGGTGTTAGTGTAACCGGTGTCAATCAAGAAAATGGTAAAGTCACCGGCGTTACCACCACCATGGGGTCAATTGAATCCCCTTATGTGGTGAATTGTGCGGGCATGTGGGCACGCCAGTTTGGCGAAATGGCGGGGGTCAATCTGCCGCTGCAGGCCGCCGAACATTACTACCTGATTACCGATGATATGGACGGTATGCATCGGGATTTACCGATCATGGAGGATCCCGATAGCTACGCCTACTACCGCGAAGAAATGGGCAGCTTGATGATTGGCTTGTTTGAACCCGTGGCCAAATCATGGAACCTGGACCGGATCCCCGACAACTTTTCTTTTGGTGAAATCGAACCCGATTGGGAACGCATGGCACCGTACCTTGAAAAAGCCTATGAGCGTGTGCCAGCGTCGGCCGAATTGGGCATTCGTAAATTCTTTTGTGGCCCTGAAAGCTTTACCCCAGACCTGTCGCCGCTGGTAGGCGAAACCCCTGAGCTCAATAATTTCTTTGTCGCTTGTGGTCTTAATTCACTTGGCATTACCTCAGCGGGAGGCATCGGCCGTTTGCTGGCGCAGTGGATCGTTGATGGTCGTCCCGATATGGATGTCACCGCCATCAATGTCAACCGCTTTCATCATTGCCAGCGCAACCCTAAATACCGTGATGATCGGCTGGTAGAAGTCCTCGGTAGGATGTATGAATCCCACTACCCCAACCTGGGTATGAGTTCTGCTCGCAACGTCAAACAATCCGTTTTACACGAGCGACTAAAAGATGCAGGCGCCTATTTTGTTGAAAGTGCCAGCTGGGAAATTGCAGACTGGTTTGCCCCAACTGGAGCAAAAGCAGAAGTAGAAAATTACAGCTGGGGGCGTCAAAACTGGTTCCCTTACCATCAGGCAGCTCACCATGCCTGCCGCAACGATGTCACTCTGATGGACATGTCGTTTATGTGCAAGTTCATGGTGCAGGGTAATGATGCTGAGAAAGTACTCAACAATATCTGTTGCAACGACATTGCGGTAGCGCCAGGCCACATTGTCTATACCCAATGGGTGAATGAAGCTGGTGGCCTGGAAGCGGATTTAACCGTCACCCGTTTAGCCGACAATGCGTTTATGATCGTCTGTTCCGACACCACCCATGGTCATGTAAAAATGTGGTTGGACAAGCATATTGCAAAGGATGCCCACGCCTTTGTAACCGACGTCACCTCCAGCTACACATCGATCAACCTGCACGGCCCCAAAGCGCGCGCGCTGATGGCGGACTTGACCCATGCCGATGTCAGCAATGACGCCTTCCCTTATTTAACCGCGCAAGAAATTGATATCGATTACGCCCGGGTACTGGCCATTCGAGTGACCTATGTCGGCGAACTGGGTTGGGAGCTTTATATCCCAACTGAACACGCCCTGCAGGTGTACGATCGAATCGTTGCCGCGGGCCAAGCCTACCAGTTGATGCACGCGGGTCTGCAAACCCTGAATAGTTTACGTTTGGAAAAAGGCTATCGCGACTATGGTCATGATATTGATAATATCGATACACCACTGGAGGTAGGCCTGGGCTTTGCGGTCAAACTGGATAAGGCCAACGGGTTTATTGGTCGTGATGCCCTTGCCGCACAAAAAGCCGAGGGGGGTTTAAAACGTCGCATGTTGCAATTCAAGCTGGATGACCCGGAGCCCCTGTTGCATCATGCCGAACTTATTTATCGCAATGGAGAATTTGCGGGTTATATCCGTGCTGGCGCCTACGGGTTTACCCTAGGTGCATCAGTAGGCTTGGGCCTGGTAGAATCTGAACAGATAATCACTGCCGATCATGTCAAAACCGATAGCTGGGAAATTGAGATCGCCAGTACGCGTTATAAAGCCGAAGCCTCACTGCGCCCCCTGTTTGATCCAACTATGGAGCGGATAAAGTGCTAGCGCAAGTAGGTGTCGAAGTTTGCATCACCGATCCAGATATCTCCGAGCCAGTGCTCAATTAACAGATGAGAAGATGGAATGTCTACCTGTTGCAACCTGATACCCAGCCAATAATCATCCAATTTGGCCGAAAGAGTCCGAGATGCCATCTTCGCGCGGACAGGAGATTGAGTCCTAAGTGCCTGAATTATCCTTGGCTTTAAATAGAGGTGTCTTAGATCAAGTGGAACTGAACGAGAAAAGTAGTAACTTCCGTCCTTTAAGTAGGTGTACTGGGGGTGTTTCAATGTCCTCATTAATGTCAACTCCATTCGTAGTCGAGTGATAAAACTCGTGTCTATTCATGGGGTTAGACCAATGTTGAGTCCAATAATGGCGCACCTGGAGAGATTCGAACTCCCGACCGCTCGGTTCGTAGCCGAGTACTCTATCCAGCTGAGCTACAGGTGCATATTTGAAGGCAGGATTCTACGGATAAAACCTACATTTTACTAGTCAATTTTAAACAATTATTTAGCCCTATGGATATAAACTCGTTTGGCGTGCGAGCCAACGTTACAGAATATTTCATAAGCGATTGTCAATGAGTCATCAGCAATGTCTTCAGCTTCAGGGCTAGCACCAAACAAGCAAACTTCGTCACCTACTTTGACTCCAACTAAACCACTAATATCAACGGTTATCATATCCATGGAAACACGCCCTACAATATTACACAGCTGACCTTGTATGTTAATTTGACTAGATTGGGTTTTAAGCCTGGGGTAACCATCGGCGTACCCGGCGGCAATTACCGCGATAGTCATATCTTTAGGGCAGATGTAAGAACCCGCATAGCCTATCACGTCACCTTTTTTATTTTGATTCACGGCTAGCACGATAGTTGTCATCGTCATGGACGGCCGAAGGTGCTGGCGTATTTGCTTTCGGTTTGACATCGGGTTTGCACCATACATAGCGATACCTGATCGAACCCAAGTTTTATGAGACTTTGGCCAACCTATAATGCCCGCTGAATTGGATACTCCCCATTCATAATGATCTAACTTAAGATCATTAATGTTCTTCATTTGTTTTTCAGTTTGATCGTTATCTATCTCATCTGCGCTAGCAAAGTGAGACATCATTCGCATTTGGCCCAGAGTGGGAATTTTTTCCAGCTGCTCTATGGCATTATTTACCTTGTTAACAGGGAACCCTAGCCGGCCCATACCTGAGTCAACCTTCATCCAAATTTCAATTTGATCTAACGCTGGATTATCACGCAAACAGTCAATATGAAATTGCTGATGAATAACAGGGTCAAGCTTTAGATCAATACAAGATTGGAGCTCTGCCACACTGATAAAACCACCCATAATGAGAATTTTTTGAGTAATGCCACTTTCTCTTAAGGAAACAGCCTCACCAACGGCTGCCACTGCAAAGGCGTCCGCATGGGGAAGCGCTTTGGCTATTTCTATAGCCCCATGCCCATAGGCATCGGCCTTAACCACGGCTATCAGCTGACTACCACCTGACAATGTTTTTAATTTTTGATAGTTATATCGTATTGCAGCAAGATCAATACTAATACGTGAATGACGATTTTGACCGTGACTATTCAAAGTCCCCTCCTCCGTAAGCATCTTCATTAGCGAGATTTTCAAAACGTGTGTATTGACCAAGAAAAGCCAGCCTGACCATTCCGATAGGACCATTTCGCTGTTTACGAATAAGTATTTCTGCCGTCCCTTTGTCGGCACTGTCTGGATTGTAAACTTCATCTCGATAGATAAATAATATGACGTCGGCATCCTGCTCAATACCGCCAGACTCTCTTAAATCAGACATGATCGGGCGTTTATCTGGTCGCTGCTCCACACTCCGGTTTAACTGAGAGAGAGCAACTACTGGAACTTCAAGTTCTTTTGCTAGTGCTTTTAATGAACGGGATATTTCTGATATTTCTGTTGCTCTGTTTTCCGTTGTCCCCCCAACGCCCATCAGCTGTAAGTAATCGATAATAATTAGATCGAGTCCATGCTCTCTTTTTAAACGACGTGTTCTGGCCCGTAATTCGGTTGGTGTTAATGCTGCCGTATCGTCAATAAACAACTTCGATTTCGACAGCATATTGACAGAAGAAATGAGTCGGGGCCAATCGTGGTCCTCAAGTTTACCAGTTCGTAGGTTGTGTGAATTAATGCGACCAAGCGAAGACATCATACGAATAGCCAATTGTTCACCCGGCATTTCCATACTAAAAACGGCAACTGAATTATCTGTGTTAAGCGCCGCGTTTTCAGCCAAGTTCATCGCAAAGCTGGTCTTTCCCATGGAGGGTCGACCCGCAATGATAATCAAATCACCCTTTTGCAGACCGGATGTTTTTGCGTCGAAATTAGCAAAGCCAGAGGAAATACCGGTAAGTGCCTCGTCACTTTTATACATTTCTTCGACGCGTTGTACTGCTTTGGTTAATAGGTCGTTGATTGCCTCAAAACCTTCTTTATTGCCAGCACCTTGCTCAGCAATTTTGAATACTTTACGTTCCGCCTCATCAAGCAATTCTTTACTGGTTCGGCCATCAGCATTAAATGCACTGGCTGAAATTTCATTTCCAACTTGAATTAAAGCCCTTAAGATTGAATATTCACGAACAATATTGGCATAAGCTTTAACGTTAATTGCAGTCGGCGTGTCGTTGGCTAAAATGCTTAAATAAGCCAAACCACCTATTGAGTCGAGTTCATTTCTGGAACCAATCCATTCAGAGACAGTGACGACGTCATAGGGTTGATCATTGGCAGCAAGATCGTGAATAGCGCGAAAAATTAAAGCATGGTCATGACGGTAAAAATCATGTTCATTAATGACATCAGCAATATCATCCCAGGCGCGGTTGTCTAACATTAAACCACCGATCACCGACTGTTCTGCTTCTAAAGAATGCGGTGGTACTTTAAGGTCATCAACACGTTGGCTTAATTCAGCTACGCGGGAGGTGATTTCAGACATTTAAACTTGGCCTTTTAATTTCTTAGGACGATTTCGTAGGCCGCATATCATAAATTTTAGTGTTCATGAACCGCTGACTTAATCATTTTAGTCATATTATTTCACGTTGGTACTTGATGACAAGCTTTAGTTAAATATTGCTTATAGCCACCCAACGCTAGTCTTATATCTAGATTCAATATTACCCTATTGATATTTCACAATAACCCTGCTGAGTAGCAAACATCATTGTTTATGTCTATTCAACCAAGCCGTCTATCCTGAACATAAAAAAGGCTGTCAAAAAATGACAGCCTTTCAAGGGTAATCCATAAAACTTAGCTGACGTTAAGACAGCATAACTTTAATGATTAATTACTCTTCGCCTACAATAGAGATTGTAATGACTGCATCAACATCAGTGTATAGGTGAATATCAATAACATGCTCACCGGTTGTACGAATTGTGCCTTCTGGTAAACGGACTTCACGTTTTTCAACCACACCACCAACTGCAATAATGGCATCGGCAATATCACTGGTACCAATTGATCCAAATAGTTTTCCTTCTGAGCCAACTTTAGACGTGATAACGACAGTACCTAGTGCTTCAATTTTCTTCTTGCGGGTCTCATTTTCTGCTTTAGCGGCTGCAGCCGCGGCTTCTAGGTCTGCACGTCGTTCTTCGAATTGAGCCAAGTTGTCAGCAGTTGCCATTTGCGCTTTGCGCTGTGGCACTAAAAAGTTACGCGCATAGCCCGCTTTGACCGAAACTTTATCACCTAAAGAACCTAGGTTTTCAATGTTTTCCAATAAAATAACTTCCATTCTAGTACCCTCTCTTAAATTACGTTTACGTTGATTTGATATTCGCAGGTTTGCGCAATATCAACCAGTTATCTAACAAGCCCACTAGCGCTGTAATAACAGCAGCCTGTGGGAAAATCAAAAGCAAAAGGTAGAACAAAGTTTTAAACAACCTCGGTCGCTTGCTTCTAGATACTTTTGTATGTACTACCGCTATGCCCTGAAATAAAAACGCCGTCATTAATAATAAAGCAATGCTTGAAATCCACGCTTGGTTGAGCCAAAAGCTGAGTGACAGTAAAAACACGGCCACTAAACCAACGCGCTTTCCAAATGAAATTGCGCGAAATTCCGCACTAAATTTGTCTGCGGAATCGGATAACTTCGACTGCATTGAGCGTGCCATTAACAGTATTCCAATAAATAAAGAATACAGGGCAGCCCCCAACATTATCACCATAAAATGGACTAATAATCGAGCATTACTGGTGATATCAACATCCTGATACTCAGGATACGCTTTCAATTGCAAAATTGACTGCTCTATCATAAAAAGCCAGTCTGCTTCTAGGTCAGGCCAAATTAATAGTTGTAACACAATGGCTAATAACGCCAACGCAAGGCCAGTCAACATCATCAACACTAATGAATTGGTTGAACGCAAAATTTGCGCCAATATGACTATAGGTAACCACTGGGCTAACCCAATGGAGATACCGATCATAGGTGCTTCAAGTGCTATCGTAGCTACAACTGTAATTCCGATAATCGAAACAACTACTGCTTTTAAACCAGACCTTGACCCATGAGTCAAAATGACCAACCCAACTAAAGCACCAGAAAACAGTGTTAAAGCTCCAGTTATAATCATGGTTGCCAATGGGCTTCCACCCATTAACGGTAATACGACGGCTACAATAGCCAATAAACCAACTATTGTAGCCGCTTGATACGGTCCTTTTAAAGCATATCTAGCGAGTGCCAACATATGGACACCAGCCCCTTTATTTCATCTTGTGTTGGTCAGTGTAAGGTAACAACGACAGGAAACGAGCCCGTTTAATCGCTGTAGCCAACTGACGCTGGTATCTTGCTTTTGTACCAGTAACACGACTCGGTACAATTTTGCCCGACTCTGTAACATATTCTTTTAACGTTTCTAGATCTTTATAGTCGATCTGAACAGTGCCTTCGGCAGTAAATTTACAAAAACGCTTACGACGGAAATAACGTGACATGGCTATTCTGCTCCTTCGGTTGTGGCAGTGGCAGCTTCCGCAGCGGGTGCTTCAACGGCAGGCGCTTCAGTAGCTTCAGTTTCAGTTCTGGGTGCAGTGGTAGGCTTTCGTTCAGCTGTTTTTGCAGACTCTTCACGCTCGACTTCGGCCATCATAGGTGACATTTCAGTTACAGCGGCACCACAACTCAGTGTTAAATGACGAAGAACCGCATCGTTAAAACGAAAGGCGCTTTCTAGCTCATCTAGAATTTCCTGTGAACATTCAATATTCATCAGGACGTAATGGGCTTTGTGTATTTTTTTGATTGGGAATTCAAGCTGACGACGACCCCAGTTTTCTTCACGGTGAACAGCACCGCCAGAATTGGTGATCATAGTACGATAGCGTTCAGCCATCGCGGGCACCTGTTCACTCTGGTCAGGGTGGACCAGAAACACAATTTCATAATGCTTCATATTGTTTCCTTATGGATAAAGAAGCCCCCAGTACCAATGGACTGTGGAGCAAGGATTTCCTATGACAAAAAGCCAATGAGGCCCAGCCCTAGAAAGGAGCGCATATTACCGGAGCAAATGCTTAGCTGCAAGCCATTCTTGAGCGCATGATTTCATACAGGCAAACGCCTGTTGCAACTGAAACATTTAAACTTTCGACTGAACCCTGCATAGGTAGCTTTAGGAGCTGATCACATTGTTCCATTGTTAAGCGACGTAAACCGTCTCCTTCCGCACCCATAACGAGTGCAACCGGGCCTTGATAGTCAAAATCATAAAGTGAGCCATGCGCATCACCGCTGGTGCCGTAAATCCAAACACCCGCATTTTTTAAGTCCTTCAGGCAACGTGAAATATTCGTGACTTCTAACAGGGGTGTTGATTCAGCAGCACCAGCAGCCACTTTACTGACAGTAGCATTCATCTTGGCAGAGCGGTCTTTGGGTATAATCACTGCATCGACACCTGCCCCATTGGCCGTTCTTAAACAGGCCCCTAAGTTGTGGGGATCTTGAACGCCATCCAACACTAAAAATAAAGATCGATTGTGCATCTCAGCAAGACATTGCTCGATACTGGTGACCCCCGTGATCGATGCCACATAGCGCATGACACAACCCTGGTGCTTGTCACTACCAACCAAGCTGGTCAGGACCAATTTAGGTTCAACTCGAATGGGCAGATTCAATTCTTTCACTCGGGCGATGAGTGAAATCAAGCGCGGATTCTTTGAATCGGTACAGATCAAACCCACACATGATTCAGGCGTATGTTGCAACATTTTAGCTATGGGGTGGAATCCATAGATATACAGATCGCTCATGTCTTTGTCTTTTCAGCCTGTGACTTCTGACTTGTTTTAGGCTTTTTTCTTGCCTTTGGTTTAACATTTGCCTCTGTTTTTTTAGCGGGTGGCTTCGTCGTTGTTTGAATAGATTCAGATGCTGTTTTTTTCTTTATCTTCCTGGCTGGCTTCTTTGCTATTTTTTTAGCCGGCTTTTTGTCCATACCTTTATCATCTGACTGAGCTGACTTTTTAGCTTTTTTAGTCTTACCAGCATATTTATCACCAGACTTCTTTACTTTTTTCCCTTTCTTAGGTTTAACGCTATCATCACCCAAGTTAGCGACCAAATCGAAGTCAATTTTCTTTTCTTCCATATTGACGCCCATGATTTGAATCTCTAAACGGTCACCTAACTGATAGCTGCGGTTGCTTGACTCACCCACTAAACGATGACGCACTGGATCAAAATGATAGTAATCACGTTTCAGGGAGGTAATGTGAACTAAGCCATCGATCATGAGCTCTTCGAGCTGGACAAAAAGACCAAAGCTAGTCACACCTGAAACAATGCCGCTAAACTGTTGGCCAATTCGCTTTTGCAAGAATTCGCATTTTAGCCAGTCTGATGCATCGCGTGTTGCATCGTCAGCTCGTCGTTCATAACGTGAACAACTTTCACCCAAGCTAGTAATAGCGGCAAGGTCGTATTCAAAACCTTCATTACTGCCATGACGAATCCATTGCTTGATACCTCGGTGTACTAACAGATCAGGATAACGTCTTATGGGAGAAGTAAAATGAGCATAATCTTTCAGTGCTAAACCAAAATGGCCAACCTTAATGTCTGGACTGTAATTAGCTTGCAACATTGATCGCAATACCACTGTCTGAATCATCGAGAATTCGGGTAACGGTTTAATTTGCTCAATAATATGGGCATAGTCTGTCGGTGTTGGCTTTTCAGCGGTGAAAACAATACCAAAACCAAGTAAAAATTCAGCCAAATTGGGGAGTTTATCCGCATTGGGGCCTTCGTGGTTTCGGTAAAGCGTGGGAATTTTGTTTTTCTTCAGTAGTCTAGCCGCGCTGATGTTGGCCGCAATCATGCACTCTTCAATAAGCAAATGAGCTTGGTTACGCACGACAGGTTCGATGCCTTCTATCTTGCGTTCCTCGTTGTACTTGAAGATCACTTCATTGGTGTCAAATTCAATCGCATGTCGCTTTTTACGAGCTTTAGCCAGGGCTTGGTAGACCATTTTAAGATTTTCAAGATCCCCTATTACTCGCTGAAGAGCCGGCGCACCCTCTTCCTTTTTTTCAAATATAACGGCTGCTACGTCATCATAAATCAGTCGTGCATGAGAATGAATAATCGCTTCAAAGAAATCATGCTGCTTAATAACGCCGTTTTGGCTGATATCCATACAGCAAACCATACACAAGCGATCAACATCGGGGTTAAGAGAACACAAGCCGTTGGAGAGAACTTCCGGTAACATGGGGACTACTTCACCGGGAAAATATACCGAAGTACCTCGATCAATTGCCTCTTGATTTAGCGCTGTGCCAATTTTAACATAGTGTGCAACGTCAGCGATGGCTACATATAGGCGAAATCCCTTATCGACTAGTTCACAAAAAACAGCATCGTCAAAATCACGCGCGTCTGATCCGTCAATCGTCACAAAAGGTAAGTGACGAAAATCTTTTCTATTTTGTTTATCGGCTTCTTCTACTTGGTGGGTGAAACCCTTAATTTCAGACTGTACAGCCTCGTTCCAATGATGGGGTATGGAGTGAGTATTTAAAGCAATGGTCACTTCCATTCCAGGTGCATTGTCCTGCCCCAACACCGATTCTATAATGCCGATCGGTTGGTTATGCTGCGTGGGGTAATCGGTGATACGGACAACCACAATATCGCCCAGTTTTGCGGTATGTCCAACATCACGACTCAAAAGAATATCACGGGTTAGGCGCTTGTCATCAGGAATCAAAAAATCAATACCACCCTCTTGATGGTAACGACCAACAACACTCTGATGCGCTCGCTCTAGTACAGCGATTAATTCTCCCTCGGACCGTTCACGACGTTTGTCGTAACTCGCCACTTTTACCGCAGCTTTATCACCATTCATCAACTGACGCATTTGGCGTTCAGCAAGAAAAATGTCTTTGCCGCCCGATTCGGGCTTTAAAAAGCCAAAACCATCTGGATGTGTCTGAACAAAACCTTTCTCAAGGTCCATATGGTCAAAACTTAAATAACCACCGCGCCGATTGCGAAATATCTGACCATCACGTGCCATGGCTCGCAAGCGTCGGCGGACGGCTTCAATGCTATCTTCATCTTTGTACTGCAGTCTTTCTGCTATGTGCTCATGCGAAACAGGCACTTTCTCTTCATTGATTAGTTGCAATAAGTCGTCTCGACTCGCAACAGGATTGTCGTATTGAATTTTTTCGATGGGCAAATTAGGATCTTCGATGGTTGATTTTGAATTGTTTGGCATAGGAATTCCGTACTAAGAGCGTGAGTATATAGAATCCGACCAGAACGCACTAGGGGTTATAAAAGGTCACCTATTGAAGAAAAAGTAAATAACGGTTCGTAAGACTCTAGATTAGGCCCTAGCAGACTAATTTCATAGTGGTGTAATGATCAAGTAATCCTGAAAGGACTCTAAGCCACGTTGAGTAATATTTGTCTTTTAAGTGCTGGTGCTATATATCCAACTGTCCGAGTGTTTTATTCAGCCATTTAAATGACTGCTAATGATAGTAAGCTTAATTTTAGAGGGTTCGAGTATGTGTCTGTGTAATCGGGTGTTGACGCTAATATTTTTATAAAATCCGCTGAAATGCAGCGACATGGGTTACATAAAAAGCGGTTCAAGTGGGGGGAATTACAGTTGGCTGATTCCACTCGGCTTCACATTTTAGCCAACTACAATTTGCCCCTTAACAGGGCGTTAGCTCTTATCAATTTTGAGCGTTTTATATATAGATTCAATTGACAATAAAATTAACACCGGAAACTGAAAGTGAACTTAACTGAATTATCCAAGCACTGCATTTCTATTTTGTTAGTTATTTTTTTAGCCGCATGCGGAGGGGGTGACGGTGGCAATGATTCATCTGCCAGCAATCCTCCAGAGGCTGAAACAGGCTGCGTCATTGAGGGATCTGCCAATGAAATCGTCAGTGTTTTACTCATTGGCAATAGCCTAATGGGCGGAGTGAAATATAAACTAGAAACGCTGCTAACGTGTGGTGGATACACTCCCAATATTGATATTTCAAATCCAGGAGGGTTTTGGCTGTATCAACATGACGAAAACGCTAAAACCTTAAACCTTATTTCTCAGGGCTTTGATCTCGTTCTTTTGCAAGAGCAAAGTGGAGGTATAGGAAGCCATGAAGCGCCTTATGCGACTATAAAATCCTTGAAAACCAAAATTGAGGCGGCAGGAAGCCAGATGGCACTTTATCAAACTTGGGCCTTTAGCTCCCGCGACCCTGTTACGACAGAAGACATACTTTCTCATTACGAAATAATGGGGGATTATTTTGATGTGCCTGTTTTTCATATTGGCAGAGCGTGGGATTTTTTCTACACGAGTAACAGTGAAGATCCTCCGTTTAGTCTTTTTTCAGATGATGTGCATGCAAATACCTATGGCCAAAGTTTGATTGCCTACGTTTTATACTCATCTTTGACGGGTGATTCGACCCTATTTCTATCGTCCCTGTCATTAAATGATGAAGAAGCAGAACTACTTCAAACCATTGCTTGGGATATTTTTAATGCTTATTAATATCAGTATGAGTCGCCGAGGCAATTGTTGGGATAATTCAGTTCAGGAACGTTTTCAATGCTGATATTGAAACCCATTGACTCAATTTTAAAGCCTGAGTTTTAAGAGGCTAAGTTGTTAATTTATATGGCTAAAAAATATCATGGTTGCCCAAGTTATTTGTAGTGTTAAACCATTGATTTACAACGCTGAATCGTCATTTAGCTTCGACCTTATAACGCCATCGAGGCCAGCGCCGCCACTTAGTGAGCAATTAGCAGGGCAAACTATATTGAGCGCTGGAATCGCCTTGTTCTGCAAGTGGCTGCCATTCTTTATAATGCGGTTGCGTAGTCTTCTTTTTGAGCAGCATCCAAACCCTTTGCGAAATCAGCGAAGGCAGGTTGCATAAGCAAGAACAGAATCGATAGTAGGAGTATATTTTTCATTATCGTCCATGGATAAATTAAACAGTAAATTAAAACAATTCCGTACACCAATCCGTAAAAAAATTTAAAATATAAAAAAAGCCCTAAGTATTAGATACTTAAGGCTTATATATGGCGGAGAATGAGGGATTCGAACCCTCGGTACCTTGCGGTACACACACTTTCCAGGCGTGCTCTTTAGACCACTCAGACAACTCTCCGTATTTGATGATATTTAAATCCAGACTACATAGGATTTTAGTAGGTTTTGATTTATCGTCAGTCGATAACTTTACAGTACTTGAATTCGGCCGGAGATTACAGGATACGGCTTTTGCTATCAATCTTTTATGTATTTTTGGCTTTATTTAAATAGGCTATCGAACTAATAAAAATGTTTTTAGGGAAAGCGGTGTCAACTTTGATAATATAGAGTTTTTTTCAGGTTGTTCGACATGCTTACCGTTATCTCACCGGCTAAAACTCTAGATTTTGAAACGCCAGCGATTACCAAAGAGTTCAGCCAGCCAGCCCTGTTAGACTATTCTAGTGAACTGAATCAGTACCTTCGACACCTGTCTAGCGAAGATTTATCAAAATTAATGACCGTGAGTGCTAATATTGGTGATTTGAATGCGGATCGTAACCAGCGTTGGGAGACACCTTTTACTCTCCATAACGCCAAGCAAGCTATGTTTGCATTTAAGGGTGACGTTTATATTGGATTAGATGCTAACACGATGAGTTCTGAAGACCTGCTTTTTGCTCAGGGCCATTTGCGTATGCTATCTGGTCTTTATGGCGTTTTGCGCCCACTCGATTTAATGCAAGCATATCGATTAGAAATGGGCACTCGCCTAGCAACGGATGCAGGGACTAACTTGTATCAATTTTGGGATACTCGTATTACTGATCGATTAAATGATGAATTGGCTGAAATTGAGGGCGATACCCTGGTTAATCTGGCGTCTAACGAGTATTTTAAAGCCGTTAAACTCCAGTTTTTTAAGGGACGTGTTGTAACCCCTGTGTTTAAGGAATATCACAATGGTACACTCAAAATTATTAGTTTTTACGCCAAAAAAGCACGCGGTTTAATGGCTCGGTATATAATTGACAAACAAATCAATGACGTTGATCAAATTAAACACTTTGATTCTGAAGGCTATATCTATGATTCATCATTATCTAATGATAAAGAATGGGTTTTTACGCGACAACAATAAAAACCAACATTCCTTCACTGTTAAGTATGCCTGATCTATCCTCTCGTGCTCATACTATCCAGATAGTCTTTGGATTAATATCGGTGTGCCTGATTGTATTAATTTTAATAGTTCAACCCAGTATCGAAAGGGACTCTAAGACGGGGTTAGAAAAAATTCAACAAAGCGGAACCCTTCGAGTCCTAACCCTTAACAGCGCCTCCACCTATTATCAAGATAACAATGGTTCCAATGGATTAGAGTACGAACTATCAACACTATTTAGTGATTACATTGGAGTCAAGGCAGAGTTTATAACCATTTCACAGTTTGCTGATTTATATCCAGAACTACTCTTTGGTTCTGGGGATATTATTGCATCAGGTCTTTCAAAAAATGAGTCTGAATTTAGTTCTGCCGTGGCTTATGGTCCTCGTTATTTCGAATCAAGCAATCAAGTGCTTTATCATAAAAAACATGTCACTCGACCCAGGAAAATGGAGGATTTGACTGAAGGATTGCTGCACGTTGTTAGCGGCACCAGTCAAACTAAGTTACTAGTCAAACTAAGAGAGCAATACCCCAGGCTGATTTGGCGAGAAGTCGATGATGCTGCTAGTGAAGAATTAATCGAACGGGTAGATTCTGGTGAGGTACCTTATTTACTGGCTGACTCACATCAGATTGCGCTGCACCGGCGTTTTTTCCCGGAGTTACGTATCGCGTTTGAGCTGGGAGAACCTCGACAATTACGATGGGCTTATAATCGTTCTTTAGATACCAGTCTGGACATTGCGCTTGAAAGGTTCTTTAAGCAAATAGATAAAGATGGTCGCTTAGAACAACTTATTCATCGGCACTATAGCCACGTGGCTGACTTCAATTACTCTGACATACAAACTTTTACCGGACATATAGAAAAACGTCTACCAAAGTATGAAACACTATTTCGCAAAGAAGCGAAAGCGGTTGGCGTTGATTGGCGTTTAATTGCTGCTATCGGCTACCAAGAGTCACTTTGGAATCCGCGTGCAAAGTCTCCAACGGGTGTTCGAGGGTTAATGATGCTCACACGGCCAACAGCAAAACAAATGAAAGTCACTAACAGGCTTGACCCAGCGGAAAGTATTCGAGGCGGTGCCCGGTATTTTGCACGAGTATTGGAGAGGACTTCATCTAAAATAATCGAGCCTGATCGTACTTGGTTTGCACTAGCATCTTATAATGTTGGCTTTGGGCATGTGCAGGATGCTCGTAAAATTACGGAGAAAAATGGTGGCAATCCTAACCGATGGATCGACGTTAAAAAGTCTCTCCCATTGCTTGCACGAAAAAAGTGGTATAAACAAACCAAGTATGGCTATGCACGGGGATCCGAACCTGTGAAATATGTAGGTAACATACGCAAGTATTATGACTATCTAATCGGCTTAGATCTCAAATTAAACAAAGAGAGCAGTCTACCCAAGCTATTAAAAGATGGCGAAACATTGCCATTAGCCCCTAGCCTTTAGTCATGCTTTAGGCCTTGTTTGCTGTCCTTCTTGATCTTTCTTTTATTTGAGAAAAAGTTAGTTAAACAGTTGGCACATTCCTCTTCTAACACGCCTGCTAGTATTTCTGGGTAATGATTAAAATGAGGGTTTTTAAATAGCTGCTGAGCACTTTCGATCGCTCCAGATTTAGGTTCAGCCGCGGCGTAAACTACCCGCCCTATTCGTGCTTGAACTATGGCACCGACACACATAGTACAGGGCTCTAAGGTAACGTATAAAGTGGTATCGGGCAGACGGTAATTATTCAATTCTCTTGCTGCAGATCGTATTACGACAATTTCAGCATGGGCTGTTGGGTCAACCGTTGAAATAGGCTGGTTATGACCCTTGGCAATAAGCTCACCTGACGGGCTAACTAATACTGCGCCCACTGGTACTTCGTTACACTTAGCTCCTTGTTCAGCTTCCTGCAATGCCTGACGCATCCAATGTTCATCGTTTTTCGCCATGTTGAAACCTAATTAATTACTCACTTATAGTGTCAACTCAAATTGTACTATCACATTATTTTACCCTAAAATGATATCAACGCTATAAAACGGCACCCCAAAAATAGTTTAATATTCAACATAAAGCGTTGTAGTTTTAAACATACCAATATTTGTATAATGGCCCAAGACACAAGTCTGGTTATCGACTTCAAATCACGCATTACCAAAATCGCAAAACAAAAAATGTAAGTGTTTTCAGCATCAAGATAGGATGTAAAGCAAAATTTTGAAACCCAAAAATCGACTACTGGAATGTATTTCGATCGTGTATTTTTTAATTATGATTAATGGCTGATGTCAGAGAGTTCCATTCCAATAGTTAACAATAGCCGCGACTGAGTAAAATTTTACACGAGATAATTTCTCTCGATATAGCTCTAGTTATATTAACGAAAGGTCATTTCCAACATAACATCAATATCTTGCCTTTTGGAAGTAGAGCAGAAACAACGGTATAAACATTGAGACAGTGAGGAATCCTTGGTTTTCTATCCGTATATTTTCTCACTTAACTCAGCCGCGCTTTGTATGGGCGGTTGTTCTGAAGTATTCCTGAGCAGCAACAACACCACTACCCAACTTTATTGGATAATTGAGGTCGACCATCGCCATTTCAATGGTGGCAAGCCCCGACAGTACCATCACGTCGGTGAGTGCGCCAAGGTGACCAATGCGAAATGCTTTTGCATTCATTTCACCCAGCCCCGTTCCGAATGAAACGCTGTAAGTATTGAAAGCGTGCTCTGTTAATTCGTTACTATCGAATCCCTCAGGCACGTAGATGGCACTCACCGTATCGGAATATAAGTCAGGGGATTGTGCGCATAGGTTTAAACCCCATCCACTGACCGCGTGACGTACGCCCTCAGCTAAACGATGGTGGCGGGAAAAAACATTGTCTAACCCCTCCTCAAAAATCATATTGAGGCTTTCACGCAACCCATAAATAAGCTGTAACGGTGGCGTGTAGGGGTAGCCACTACTGGCGTTGGCTCTCATCATGTCGCCAAAATCAAAAAAAGTTCTTGGAAGCTTCGCATACTTCATTAATGACAAAGCCTTTTGACTGACACCCAGAATCGCCATACCTGTCGTAAGCATAAAACCTTTTTGAGAACCAGCGACTGCAATATCAACCTCCCATTCATCCATTTCGAAAGGCATTGATCCTAGCGAGCTTACGCAGTCCACTAAAAATAAAGCGGGATGTGAGCTCGCGTTGATAGCGCGACGGACACCAGCAATGTCACTGCGGACACCAGTCGCTGTTTCATTATGCGTCACCAGCACGGCTTTAATGTCATAATTTTGGTCTTGCGCGAGTGCCTCAGCAAACAAATCTTCCGGTGCACCACTACCCCAGGCACATTCGATGATTTGAACATCTAAACCATGACGTTGGCACAGGTCAATCCAACGATGAGAGAACATACCGTAGCGAGCAATCAAGACCTTGTCACCCGGTGAAAGTGTATTCGTAATCGCAGCTTCCCAGCCCCCAGTACCAGTGGCTGGAAAGATAATGACTTCACCCTCAGTAGTTTTAAATACTTTTTTGCAGTCATTCAAAACGGGTGCCAGCGTCTTGACAAAATCGGGGGCTCGGTGGTCCCGAGTTTGAATATGCATCGCATTGCGAAGTCGATCAGGAATATTGGTAGGACCTGGTATAAAAACAGGGTTTAGATCAAACATTATTGAGTTCCAATTTAAAATTTTAATTTAATGATTAAATTTTATTATCTAGTAAGGTTAAAATATGATCAATATTTTCAATATGAAAACGTTTTCATATTGTGACAATAATCTTCATTGAGACTATTCCTATTGCAAACAGTTGTTTATCTAATTTTTTTATTAAGAAAATTATCTTGCACTGTGAAATATGTTTACTGTTGCGCTAAAGTTTAAAAAAGTGCCGTTAAAACACATTGAGAAAACGACGATGGAGGAACGCCTAAGCAACTTTTAAGTTAAAATTAAGTTAAAATAACCATTAATAATCATATAGTAATATTTAAAAGTTAAAGTCATTTGTATTTAATATACTAAAACATAATAGTTAACGAACAAAAAGATATGACATCGTTATTCGTATTTTGATTATTATTTTTTAATATGAATTTTTAGTTAATTTATCGTAACTTTAAATTTTAAAGGTACAGCGCTTAAGAATTGAAATTAAATATTGAATATTTTATAATATAAAAAATAATAACGTGACTATGACTCAAAGCAATAAGCCCTACCACATTCAATCTATCGACAGGGCAACTGACCTGTTAGATGCTATTGCACGCTACCCAGAGCCGGTCAGTCTTAAAATACTCAGCGCAGAAACTGGACTTCACAGTTCGACCACTTTTCGAATTCTGGCTGCATTAATTCAAAACCATCTTGTCGAAAAAAATCAATCAGGTAAGTATCAGCTTGGCTTAAAGTTATTACAGCTGGGTGCTCGTCTCCATAACAAAATTGACTTAGTCAGTCTGGCATCACCCGTACTGGAGGCCTTATGCCTACAGTTAAATGAATCGGCTAACCTAACTATTAGAGAAGGAGATGAAGTTGTTTATATTCAAAAAGCAACGCCCAAGCGAATGATGCATGTCCAACAATTAATCGGCAGTCGAGCACCGTTGCATGTTACCGCTGTAGGGAAATTAATATTGGGACATTCTGGCGTTGAGGCAGTCGAGGGTTATGCCCAACGCACCAACCTACCCGCCTATACTCGTAACACAATTAATACTGTTCAGCGCCTGCAGGATGAGTGCCTCACCGCTGTCGAACGAGGGTATGCGCTGGATAACGAAGAAGCAGAAATTGATGTTGGCTGTATTGGCGTACTTATTTTTGACAATTCTAACATTGCTATTGCGGGTTTATCCGTGTCGGCACCGATTGAAAGGCGTCGAGAATCATGGGTCGCAATCGTTATGGAAGCCGGTAACCAATTATCAGAAAAGTTAGGCTATGTTAAACGTTAGTTTAGAACTAGCTGAAAGTATCCAAAAAAACTGTGGACTGAAAACTCGGTATCTTATTCGCAGATGATATTACTTGTTTCACCATTCGATGGATCTCTGTGATACTTCAAATATTCTTGAACCATTTCGTCTGTGACATTTCCCCTAGACCATCCACCGAAAGCTATCACCCAGAAATGTCTGCTCCAATATCGCTTCTTTAACTCTAGATACTGGTCTTACAATATTCTTGACGGTCTCTCTTTCATTCGCTTGACTAGATCACTAATCAATATTCTTGGTGGATATTGTTTATGCACAGGCTGCTTACTCACCACTCCTTTTCAATATCCGAACATCTTCAGCATCACATATTTGTATAAGTAGCTTTGGACATCTCTTCTGAGTCTCTCCCTCGGTCAGTTGTTGAAAATTCATTGTGCGTTTTTCTTTGGCGAGAATAATGACGAATTATAACAGCTGGCCGTCTTTTTAAGGAATTGCCCTTATTATCCGAAGCCAAGCCACAACAAACTTCTAAAATCTAGGGTTTTAGACTAGCTTGTGAATCATGCCCTCAGTTAATCATTTTTATGTTGCGACTCAATCTAAAAAGCAAATGAAATTTAGTCGGTTAACTCTCTGACCTTTTCAATCAGCAATGAAAAATCTAATGGTTTAGTCAGGTATTCGGTCGGGTGAAGGTGAGTCGTTGCAAGTTTATCTCTTCTATCATCCAATGCAGTTAAAAATACAAAAGGAATGTCTTTTTTATCTGGGTGGTTGGTACGTAACTCTTCTAGAAGTGTGTATCCAGACTTGCCGTCCATCATCCTATCACACAGAATAAGATCAACTGTTTCGGTAAGTATTAGTTTAAGACCAGAGCTTCCATCCTGCGCTTCAATTACTTCAAATCCCTCTGTAGTTAAGGCATCAACTACTTCGAGGCGTTGTGCGTCGTCATCTTCGATGCAGAGAATTTTAATCATAAAAAAGGTTCCTTTTGAGTAACACCAAAGACATTATGACATCCAAGGTTAAAGTTTCAGTCAGCCAGTTTCATATAAATTTTATCAAGCTGAGCCGACACTTTTAGAAGAATATTAATGAGCTCTGGATCAAAGTGTGAAGGCTCCGTTCTTCCGTCACCATCGAGTATAATAGACAGCGTTTTTTGCTGATCGAATTCTGGTTTGTAAGGCCGCTTCGATCTCAATGCGTCATATACGTCAACCAATGCAGTAATCCTAGCCTCTATGGGTATTTCAGCACCTTTAATGCCTTGGGGGTAGCCACTACCGTCCCAGCGCTCATGATGATTTTTAGCAATATTAGCAGCAACCTGCATAACGGGGTGATTAGAATGAGACAAAATGTCATATCCATTCTGCGCATGTTGTTTCATGATGACGACTTCGTCTGAATCTAATTTACCCGGTTTCAATAAAATATTATCTGGCGTGCCGATCTTGCCTACATCATGTAAAGGTGCTGCCAGCAACATTAGGTCTTGACGTTCTTTCGACCATCCAAGTTCTTTGGCAATGACTTGCGAATATTCCCCTATCCGACGAATATGATTACCTGTTTCTGGATCTTTGTATTCAGCCGCTGCGGCAAGACACTCTAATGACTCGCTGTAAGCACTTTTAAGGTTATCAAGAAGCTTTTGTATTTCCAATGTTTTGGCCTGAACGTCCGCTTCTAGACTGGCTTCATATTGACGACTGGCACGTTTCAAACCAACCAACTCCTCTGCTCGATGAACAACGTGAACCAAGTGATCTAGATCAATGGGCTTTTCAAGAAAATCGATAGCGCCTAGTTTCAGGGCTTCAATAGCCTCTTTTGACCCACCATGACCTGTCAAGATAATAAATTCAAGGTCACGATTTTTATCGATTACCGACTGTGCGTCCAGAATCATTTCCAAACCCGATTTCCGAGGCATAATAATATCACTTAGAACAATCGTGATATCCAAATCCTGACA
>Ga0114995_10000727_pt1 | contig 23068 bp, 18 predicted proteins | sample ArcticOcean_MG_C_11_FD_87038 | JGI IMG/M metagenome (GOLD analysis project Ga0114995, IMG submission 87038) | Marine microbial communities from western Arctic Ocean - ArcticOcean_MG_CB2_154 | ecosystem: Environmental > Aquatic > Marine > Oceanic | place: Arctic Ocean: Canada Basin | collected... | reverse complement strand
GCGCTTACAAGGTGCAAGTTATCAAGACATTGCTAAAGCGGGTGGAGGCATTGTTTCTACCGTATCAGATACTCGCAAAGCCAGCAGCGAAGAGCTATTAATTAGTGCAAAAAAGCGCCTTCAAGCCTTAATGAAAGATGGTGTAACTTGCGTAGAAGTGAAGTCTGGTTATGGCTTAGACCTAGCCACAGAAGAAAAAATGTTACGAGTGGCACGGACCTTAGGTGAACAGCTACCTGTCACGCTTCGTTCCACATGCTTGGCTGCTCATGCCCTGCCACCAGAATACCAAGACCAAGCCGATGCCTACATTGATTTGGTATGTGACCAAATCATCCCCTCTATTGCTAAAGCCGGGTTAGCTGATGCTGTCGATGGTTTCTGTGAAGGCATTGCCTTTTCTGTAGCACAAATTGAGCGGGTGTTTAAAGCTGCCCAAGCTCACAACCTGCCAGTAAAACTCCATGCCGAACAGCTTTCTAGCCTAGGTGGCTCTGGTCTAGCTGCGCGCTACAACGCATTATCCAGCGACCATTTAGAATATTTAACTGATGATGATGCCAAAGCAATGGCGATAGCTGGCACAGCTGCGGTAATTCTACCGGGTGCCTTTTTCTGCCTCAAAGAAACTAAACTGCCACCTATCCAACGCTTGCGTGAATTAGGCGTGCCAATGGCCATTGGCAGTGACTGTAACCCAGGTTCTGCTCCAGTATTATCGTTGCGTTTAATGATGAGTATGGCCTGCACATTATTCGGTTTTACACCCCTGGAAGCCTTACAAGGCACAACTTGCCACGGTGCTCAGGCGCTTGGTTTAGGCCATAGTCATGGCAAACTAATGGCTGGTTATGTGGCCGATTTTGTCTGTTGGGATATTCAAAAACCTGCAGAACTGAGCTATTGGTTGGGTGGTCAGCTAATGAAACATCGCGCGGTTGCCGGACAGCTCACATGAGTGAACCGACGATATACTCGCCAGAAAGCTTCATCACCATGCCTTGGCGTAACGGTTTAGGCTCAACCATTGAGTTATTGAAGCACCCGTCTGGTGATTCGTTCAAATGGCGCCTAAGTATGGCGGATGTCACCCAAGATGGTGCTTTCTCAGACTTTTCTGGCTACGACCGTTGTTTGATTTTAGTCAATGGAACAGGTATAACGCTAACTAATAATGAAGGCATTCAATGGCCTTTAACGCAACAGGGTGATGCTGCCTATTTTAAAGGTGAAGACCTTATCAAAGCACTTTTGCATGGTGGCCCCATCCGCGACCTTAACCTTATGACTAGGCGTAAAGACTGCAGTGCCAAAGTTTTTACTAGTCGTCAACAAACTAACCAAACCATACATTTAGACGGCAGCCTCTTTTTGTTTTTCAACATTCAAGGTAAGGCTAGTTTTAATCTAGACAATAACGCTGATATAGTACTAGCCGAACAACATTTAATGCAGCTAGACCCATACTCTGCCAACAGTTGCCACTGCTCTGGCGAGGCGTGGGTAGGTATACTTATAACCTAGATCAACTCAGGACTAATGCATGCAACTCAGCCAAGTGATCAACCTTGCTACTCACCCTATCCACGATATAAAGTATGGGCAAGCCTGTAAGCAGAAATTTGATAAGGACGGTGTATTGGTTCTTAAGCAGTTTCTCACGCCAGCTGCACTTACCGCCGTGGTGGACGAAGGAAAGAACAAACAGCACCTAGCCTTCTATACTGAATCTGGCCATAACGTTTACCTTACACAGACAGATTCAAATTTCTCTAATGACCACACACGCAACAAATGGGTACAGTCCTCCAAAGGCTGCATTACTGATGATCAAATTAATTTAGATTCCCCCTTACGTGCTCTTTATGATGCGCAAGAGCTACGTTCATTCTTAGCCTTAGTGTTGGGCGAGAACAAGCTTCACCCTTATGCGGACCCTCTTTCTTCTATTAACTTACACTACGCCAGTGCAGGCCAAGAGTTAGGTTGGCACTTTGATAATTCGTCTTTTGCCATCACATTATTGATTCAAAGTCCCACTTATGGTGGCCAATTTGAGTACGTAGAAAAACTAAGAAATTCTGATCAAGGCGACATGAATTACACCGGAGTGAGCCAGGTGTTGAGCGGAGAGATTGAGGGGCAAGCAGTATCAGTAGATGCTGGAGACTTAATGTTGTTTAGAGGCAGGGATGCACTTCATCGTGTTACACCTACATTAGGTGATACCACCCGCATGCTAGTGGTACTAGCTTACAATGCAGAAGCTAATGTGGCGTTGTCAGAGTCAGCCCGCATGACCTTCTTTGGGCGTTTAACATAAGCATTAAAAAAGGCCCGTGCTTTTATTAAAAAGCGCGGGCCTGTCTGTTTTCTTAGTTAGTTAATTAACTAACTAAGTGTTATGCAAACCACCAGCGTTCTGCTGCTTTACCACCATCAAGTTCCCAGTTTGCAGCTACTGCTCCATGAGCTAGGTTTTTACTTAAAGCGTGCACGTTGTTAGCAAACATAGGGATCAAAGCACCGCCATCATCATTAATCAGCGTTTGGCACTCGTAATAGATTTCGCGACGTTTGGCTAAGTCTACTTCTGCACGTCCCATAAATACTAATTTATTAAAGCGGTCAGCAGAGTCACCTGTACGCCATGCCGTATCATTCCATTTACCATCTGCCATATAAGCTGCAGTGAACATCCAATCTTCTGTTGGACGACCACCCCAGTAACAAGCACTCCATGGTTTTTTATTCCATACGTTAGACCAATAACCATCTTTTGGCTCACGTACTACTTCGATGTTAAGACCAGACTTGGATGCTGATTCCTTAATCAATAAAGCAGCATCTACTGCACCAGCAAAGGCCGCGTCAGAGGCTGACAATTGCACTGAAGAACCGTCGTAGCCTGCTTTCTTAAGATGATACGCCGCTTTGTCTGGATCAAATGTACGTTGGGCCATTTCACCGTTGTGATACGGGTTCGCTGTGGAAATAGGATGATCGTTACCAACTGCTCCATGGCCTGATAGAATTTTTGCCACCAACTCTTCGCGATCTACAGACAATTTACACGCCATACGGAAATCGTAGTTATCAAACGGTGAAGCATCAGCACGCATAGGGAAGGTGTAATGCAAGGTACCCGTAGTTTCTAAGATATCCAAGTTAGGATTACGCGCTAATAAATGCACGGTCTTAGGATCTACTCGACCAATAGCGTCCACATCACCATTCATAATGGCATTTTGGCGAGCTACCGTATCAAGTAATACTAATAATTCTACTTCATCAAAATGCGCAGCATCTTGCTTCCAATAATTAGGGTTACGGTAGTATTTAGCTCTTACGCCTGGCTCATAGTTTTCAAGGATATAACCGCCAGTACCAATACCAGAAGCCCAATCTAACTGCCCATCACGTACTGGTAAGATAGGGAAATGGTAATCACTAGTAATGAACGCAAAGTCTGCGCTGGCATTTGCCAAAGTAAACACTACGTCATTACCATTGATGGAGATGTTTGTTACGTCCGCTAGCAGAGCTTTAGCTGCAGATTTTGTATCTTCACCCATGTGGAAACGAAAAGACGCCTCTACATCAGCTGGTGTGAGTGCTTTACCATCATGAAAAGTGACACCTTGGCGAATTTTAAACGTCCAGGTTTTAGCATCTGCAGAAGCGCCATATTCAGACGCCAATTCTGGAATTAACTGACCTTCGTTACCAACCTCTGTAAGGTGGTTAGCGTAAGCAAAAAGCACGTTTTGGCCCATGCCATTTTCAATAGTACCTGGATCTAAAGAGTCTGTGGTGGAGCCATGACCCATACCTAGCCTGAACTTTCCGCCTTTTTTAGGCGTACTGGCTACTGCATTGCCAGCCATGGACATAGCTGCTGGTAATACGATACCTGCTGCCAGACTTGTGGTAACAAACTTACGGCGACTAATGTCTGCAGTAAGAGCGTTGGTAAGGTGATCGGTGTAATTTTTAGACATTGTTTTTATTCTCCAATTAAATAACTAACTAAATAGTTTACGCAGCGTTCAAAAGTTAACCAATGGCATCCAAAACCTCTGAAGGCCGAAGGAAAACGACATAAGAATATCTATATCAGCCAAAATAACACAAAAAAATACCGATGTTAATCATCATTATTTATTTTCGAACAGTTATTCAAAAAAAATCCTGTCACAATTTTACTTGCCAATCGCCATAGGCTGAGTGTTAGTATTAAGCTATAGTGCATTTCGAACCTTGTTCATGGAGTAATTATTTACGTGCATCCTATCCTTACTACCATCATCCAACGCCTAGGGTTGGGCTTACTCACCCTATTTGTAGTGTCCATCATCATTTTTAGTGCGTTAGAGTTTTTACCCGGAGACTTTGGAGAAGCTGTGCTAGGCCAAGCCGCATTACCAGAAACTGTGGAAGCTTTTCGTCGCGAATTAGGCTTAGACAAACCTCCCATTGAGCGGTATTTAAGCTGGGTGGGTAATGTATTAAGCGGCGACTTAGGCAATTCATTTTCTGGCCGTAACTCATCTGGCGTAGATCGTTCTAGGGAAGTTTGGGCTCTTATTCAACCCCGCTTAGCTAACACCTTGTTTCTAGCGTCCATGACAGCCCTTGTAGCAGTGCCACTAGCACTTGCCTTAGGCATTACCGCTGCACTGTATCGTAATTCCATGTATGACCGTGTAGTGAACTCGGTAACTCTTACTACCATTTCATTCCCAGAATTTTTTGTGGCTTATATTTTGATTTTAATATTTTCCACTTACTTGAAAGTGTTTCCGTCATTAGCAAATATTTCAGATGCCACTCCTTTTTTAGAAAAAATATACCGTTCTACCTTACCTGCCTTGGCCCTCACCTTAGTAATCGTTGCTCACATGATGCGTATGACCAGAGCAGCTATCATTAACTTATTGGCCAGTCCCTATATTGAAATGGCGCAACTTAAAGGTACTTCTAAGGCCAAAATAATTTTACACCATGCCTTACCCAATGCTTGGGCACCCATCGTTAACGTAATTGCCTTTAACTTGGCTTACTTAGTGGTGGGTGTGGTTGTAGTAGAGGTGGTGTTTGTTTACCCAGGCCTAGGCCAACTCATGGTGGATGCTGTTTCTAGCCGAGACATACCGGTAGTGCAAGCTTGTGCCTTGATCTTTGCTGGCACCTACATTTTACTCAACTTATTTGCTGATGTTATTTCCATTATCACTAATCCAAGGTTGCTACATCCACGATGAATAAACCAACCACACCCAACGAGGGTTATTCTGCTGCCAATGAAGTTACCTTGGTAAAAGCCAGAAGAAGCTTCTTACAAAATACTTGGCGTACGCTAAAAACTGCACCACCTACAGCTTGGTTTGGCATGGTGGTAATCACCATGTACTTAATAGTGGCTTTGTTTGCCCCTTTATTGGCACCCTACGGTGAATCAGAAGTTTTTCCCATGGCTTATGCACCTTGGAGCCATGAGTTCCGCTTAGGAACTGATGCTTTAGGGCGAGATGTGTTTAGCCGGCTAATATTTGGCGCACGTAACACTATTGGCATTGCAGTAGCGACCACATTTTTGGCGTTCCTTATTGGTGGCAGCTTGGGAGTAATGGCTGCAATTAGCCGTAATTGGTTGGATCAAGTGCTCAGCCGTTTTGTTGATGTACTAATGGCTATTCCTAGCCTTATTTTCACTCTTATGTTGCTTTCAATTTTTGGCTCAAGCGCCATAAACTTGATATTCATTATTGCAGTACTAGACGCTACCCGCGTATTCCGCCTTACTAGAGCGGTGGCCTTAAACGTAGTGGTTATGGATTATGTAGAGTCTGCAAAATTACGTGGTGAAGGGTTGGTGTGGATAATGCGCCGAGAAATATTGCCCAACATTATGCCGCCCTTGGTAGCCGAATTTGGCTTGCGCTTTTGTTTTGTATTCTTAACGATTGCGGCGCTATCGTTCTTAGGTGTTGGCATTCAGCCCCCTACTGCCGATTGGGGCTCTATGGTGCGCGAGAACGCAGGCCTCATTCAATTTGCTGAATACGACTTAACTGCCGCCTTAACCCCAATGATTCCCGCGGCCGCTATTGCCCTATTAACGGTAGCGGTGAACTTTGTAGTGGATTGGTTTTTACATCAAACAAGTGGACTGCGCGATGAGCACTAATGAAATTTTACTCACCATGCGCGATGTGCGTATCGATGGCTTCAGCGATGACCGCTGGCATCACATTATTAAAGGTGTGGACGTTACTTTAAAGCGTGGCGAGATACTCGGCCTTATTGGCGAATCGGGTGCTGGTAAGTCTACCTTAGGCTTAGCTGCTATGGGTTTTGCTAGGCCTGGCTGCAAGTTTGTAGGTGGTTCTATAGAGTTTGATGGCATTGATCTGTTAAAACTAAATGATGCCGAACTACGAAACTTACACGGTTCACGAATTGCTTATGTGGCCCAGTCTGCTGCAGCTTCGTTTAACCCAGCTCACCGTCTCATTAACCAAACCATCGAAGCCACGGTGGCTCATGGCATTTCAGACCTTGCTAGCGCTCAAAAAGATGCAGTAGAATTGTATAGAGACTTACAATTGCCAGACCCAGAAAATATTGGTCAGCGTTATCCACATCAAGTGTCTGGCGGACAGTTACAAAGAGTAATGACTGCCATGGCTATGTCGTCACGGCCAGATCTCATTATTTTTGATGAGCCTACTACCGCGCTGGATGTTACCACCCAAGTGGAAGTGCTTACGGCCATGCGTACCATTGTAGAAAAGTACAATACCGCTGCTATTTACATCACCCATGATTTAGCAGTTGTTGCGCAAATGGCCGACGCCATTAAAGTGCTACGTTATGGTGAAACTGTTGAAGATGCCCCTACAAGACAGATGATGTCAGACCCTAAAGAAGCTTATACCCAGTCTCTTTGGGCCGTACGCTCTATAGAAAAGCCACCACAGCCTGCCATTGATAGCATTCTTGAGATCAAACAAGTGCATGCCAGTTATGGCAACAGCGTTAAAGTATTAAATAACGTTAACATTCAGGTACCTCGTGGCCAAACCCTAGCTGTTGTAGGTGAATCGGGCTCTGGCAAATCCACCGCAGCACGGGCTATTACTGGCCTACTACCACCACTAGAAGGCGAGATATTATTTAATGGCAAGGCGTTGCCTGCGGCCTTAAAAAATCGCTCTAAAGAACAGCTAAAGTCGATTCAGATGATCTACCAAATGGCAGATACAGCCATGAACCCACGCCATACCATACGTGACATCATCGGCAGGCCACTCAACTTTTATTTAGGCTTAACAGGCCAAGCCCTAGACCAACGAATAATGCAGTTGCTACTGCTAATTGAGCTAGATGAAAGCTTTTTAGACCGTTACCCTAACGAACTGTCTGGTGGCCAAAAGCAACGTGTTTGTATTGCTCGTGCCTTGGCGGCAGAGCCAGAACTCATTATTTGTGATGAAGTAACCTCGGCCTTAGACCAAATCGTACAGGAAGGCATTCTAAAGCTGCTATTGCGCCTACAAGAAGAACTCGGTATTACCTATATCTTTATTACCCACGACATCGCCACTGTACGGGCCATTGCCGATCAAGTAGTGGTGATGTTCCAAGGTAAGGTAGTAGAACAAGGCAGCAAAGAAGATATCTTTAAGCCACCCTACCCCGAATATACCGAGTTGTTACTATCCTCTGTACCCGAGATGGATGCCGATTGGCTCACTCAATTACAGGAAAAACGCGCAGGGTAACAGAGTAAAAAAAACTGTCATTGCGAAGGCTTTAGGCCTGTGGCAATCCATAGATCGAGGCTTTGGATTGCTTCATTTCGTTCGCAAAGACAAAATAACCACGTCACCTCAAAACTACTAATTAAAAACGGTCGCCGCTATAACTTACTTTATAGTCGGCCAAGGCCAACCACTCTGCGTTCACTTCAATGCCCCATCCTGGTTTATGGGGCATAATCAACTCACCATTTTGAATATTAAAGTTAGGCTTATATATATTAGCTTGCCATGGGTAGTAGTCTAAACCTTCAATGGAAAACTCAAGGTACTTACCGGCATTAGGTATAGCACCCATAATATGAGCTGAGAATAAAGTCACTAATGACAGATTGGCACAATGCAGAGTAATAGGCATATTTACTTCTTCAGCCATAGCCGCCACTTCTAAGGTGCGTGTTACGCCTCCCATATAACACACATCAGGCTGCGCAATATTCACTACCCCAGTGCCTATCATGTGCCGCCAAATACGCATGTCGTGATCTTGCTCTCCTCCACTCACATCAATGTCTAGTGCATCAGTTACTTGTCGTGTCCAATCAGGCTGCCAATAAGGGCATGGCTCTTCAAAGTGACTCACGCCATAGTCTTGTAACATACGCCCAACTTCAATAGCCTTTGCTGGCGTGTACGCACTGTTCGCATCCACCAATAAGGTCACCTCATCGCCCAGCTGCTCTCGCACGCGCTTCACTATAGCTTCGGTGCGCCCTGGCCACTGATCCACATCATGGCCACATTCCTTGCCTATGCGAAATTTGAAGGATTTATAGCCATACTATTCATTAAGCGCCAAAAAACGCTCCGCTTCTGCTTCTGGGGTAATCTCTCGCTGCATACTCGAAGCATACACAGGCACCGATTTTGCGCTGCCTCCCAATAATTGACACACACTTTTACCGGCACGTTTGGCGTGTATATCCCACAGCGCTGTATCTAATCCACATAAAGCGCGGTACAAGTAAGTACCAGGAAACTTGTGCTCTCGCTCTAGCACTTGTGTATTTATGCGGCCAATATCAGCAATGTCTCCTGCCTCCCAGCCCAACACATGGGGTGCCACTTGTTTGTGCACTACTTGAGCAGTGATGTCTGCATTGTAGGTACAGGTTTGGCCCCAGCCTTCCTCACCACTATCGGTACGTAAACGCAGTAAGCCTATGTATTCGTTGGTAAAAGTTTCTATGCTGATAATTTTCATTGGTACTTATCCATGTTCACTTATCCATGTTCAAACAGAATTAGATCGGCGGCTTTTTCACCTACCATGATGGTAGCTGCATTGATATTGCCACATAATACATTGGGAAAAATGGATGCATCCACTACCCTTAACCCTTCTAGGCCATGTACCTTCAGGTTGCTATCCACCACATTATTTTGTGGGTCTGGCCCCATACGACAGGTACCACAAGGATGGAATACCGTATCTGAATTGTTTCGAATATCCTCAATGAGTTGAGCATCAGTTTTACACTCTATACCTGGACGCATTTCGTCCAAGGTAATGTCTTGTAACTGAGAAGTTTGCGCTAACTTCCGAATGAGCTTAACGCCTTCTAGCAAATCTTGAACTTCGTCTTCATGGGCTAAGTAATTAGGTTCAATTTTAGGGGCTTCTCTGGGATCATTCGAGGCAATATTGATTTCACCCTCAGACTTAACCCGGCAATTTGAGATGCCCAGTAAATAAGCAGGAAATGGGTCTGGGCTCATCATAGGCCTTTCACCCGGGGGTGCTTTGGTATAACTCAAAGGCGAGAAATATAGCTGAATATTAGGCCGGTCTAAGCCCTTGCGTGTATGCACAAAACCACCGGCTTGATTAACACTTAAACTCAAGGGCCCACTTCTGGTGAATACATACCGCATACCTTGCCATAACTTACCCCACCAAGGCCGTAACTGCTGGTTTAACGTAGGTTGGTTGGCGCGGTAAAAGTAGCTATGTCCTATATGATCTTGTAAGTGCTGGCCTACCGCAGGGCTCTCATGCACTTGCTCTACCCCAGCGCGTTGCAACACTTGCTTTGGGCCCACACCCGAAAGCTGCAATAATTGCGGTGAATTCACTGCACCTGCGCTAAGGATTATTTCTTTAGTGGCTGTGGCTGTGGCAGAATCAGTGTCACGATGACCTTTGCTCCTATGCTGATAGTCGACCCCTACAGCACGCTTACCGTCAAACACAATACGCTCCACTAACGCATTACACACTACGGTTAGGTTAGGCCTATTACGAGCAGGTTTTAAGTAAGCACGGGCAGCAGACATACGCTGACCTTGGTGAGTGGTAAGCTGGTAATAACCCACACCTTCCTGCTTAGCTCCGTTCATGTCGGCATTGTAATCAATACCAATAGCCTCGCCTGCTGCTACAAAATGCTTGCACAACGGATGAAGCTTGGCCGTTACATCTGCTATTTTTAGTGGGCCGTGCCCTCCTCTAAATTCATCAGCACCATGTTGCCATGATTCCATTCGCTTAAAATAAGGCAGCACGTCATCATAATTCCAACCAGGATTACCCGCACTTTCCCAATCATCAAAATCCTTTTTATGACCCCTCACATAAACCATGGCATTGATAGAACTAGAACCACCAAGCACCTTGCCTCGTGGCCAATAACTAGCACGGCCATTGAGCCCAGCGCTAGCCTTACTGGTGTACATCCAATTCACTTTAGGTTGATAATAGGTCTTGCCATAGCCAATAGGCATTTGTATAAAAAAGCGTTTATCACTAGGGCCTGCTTCTAACAAAAGCACCGAATTATTCGCATTTTCACTTAAACGATTGGCAAGTACGCAGCCGGCAGAACCGGCACCAATAACAATATAATCATAACTCTTCATACTTCGGCTCTTCCAAGAGATAACACAGTTTCACATATTTTCTTAAAATTAGCGGCCGCTTTGTCGCTAGTATGGCGTGCTCTCAAATAACCATGCACCAACCCAAGGCCTATTTGAGTATGGTTCTCTACCTTAACGCCAGCATCATCTAACGCACGTGCATATAAAGCGCAGTCATCATGCAAAGGGTCTATTTGAGCTGGAAATAAATAGCTCGGTGGCAAGCCATCAAATGTTTGAGCCTGCATGGGGCAATAAAGCTGGTCTTGCTTAGGTATAGGTATAGGTATAGGTATAGGCATGGATGTAGGTGAGGACGTATTCACATCATTACCACCTACCCTGATAGCATGATAAAACGCCATATCTGCTTTGGTGAGTAAGGGTGCGTTGGCATGCTCATCCATTGACCTTGTAAATCGCTCATGAGCCAACGCCGGATAAATTAACACCTGTGCTAACAATTGAGTACCCGTGTAGCTAGCACGAGCATTCGCTACACAAGTTGCTAACGAAGCACCCGCACTGTCGCCCACCAAAATAATTTTCTTGCCTTGATTCAATAATTCATCAACCACCGCTAAACAGTCATTTATATCACAAGGATACTGGTTCTCAGGTGCTAGACGGTAGTCCACAGACACTAAGTTAAAGCCACAAAAGTTGGTAATCTCTGCGCACACGTCATCATGGCTGTCTAAATCACCCACCACAAAACCACCGCCATGAAAGTAGACCACCTGCACATTACTATTGATTTGCCCATGAGCCGATAAATGCTTAGGCTGATAGTATCTTACAGGTATTGAGTGGCCATCCGGGCCTTCCACCACACTGTTTTTAATGACGAGATTAGGTGGCCTAGGCGCCGCTAAACTTTCATACATAGCACGATACCACCGCCGTTGCTGGTCAATAGATGCACCCACTGCATCGGCTGGGTAATGACTCATGCTATTTTCTACAAAGGCGGCCATTTGAGAGTCCAACTGAGGGACTAAGCGAGAGACTAAGCGAGGGGCTATCTGAGTCATGAAAAACCTCGTGAAACCTTTTCTTGCCAGGTTTTTATGTGCACTTGCTGGCCGTTTTCTAACGCTTCTAAGCTGGCATCAAGATAAAAATTATTAGCGTCACAAGTAACCATAAGGCGAGTATAAATGTCTATTTCCCAACCTGGCCTAGCTTGGCGTGAATGCCACTGACATAGGCTAGTAGCCGAATGAGGGTCATTGGGTAATACGCCATGTTCCTCATGGCAGGTTTCACCTACGGTAAGGTTATGATCAACAAAAGTAAACTCACCAAAATCATCGTCTATAAAAGTAGTATGTAAGCCATTGGCGGCATTTATTTGCGTGGTACGGGTATGTTTTTCAGGCCGAATAATTTCAAGCGGTTTCACAGGGCAAACATAACCTTGGCCTAACTCTCGTGTAAGCTGCCCTGTACGATCATGACATGGAACACTCAATCCCGCCGTACTTAAATCTACACTCACATTCGCTTTTTTCGCTGCAGGCCATAACAACGGAAAGTAGGCAGTTGATATAGCCAAACGTAATTTGTGGCCTTGGGACATTTCATAACCTGTATCATCCAGTTTTATGCTGATGTCCATAGGTTGCCCTGCTATTACCGTTTGGGGGACATCTAAGCCTGCACGCATAGCCAAGTTAAGCATTCCATAAGTAATGCGAGTACTGCTGCCATCGGGCGCTACATCACAAAGACGTAAAATCATTTGGCCGCAGTTTTGATCACTTGTGACTGTGGTATTAAACGTTGCACCACCTAAAATAGAGACAGCCTGCGACATAGGTTGGGTATCAAAACATAGGCTATTTGCATCATCTTGGCGTTGATCTGTAGCGAAGTCTGGCCCACACCAAATAACACAAAACTCGCCACTAGCCGCGCCTGTGGTCTGTGGGCTATTAATGATCATCTCCCCACTCACATCACTAGCACCATTAACGCCATTAACACCAGCTTCAAGTAATTGACCTGACGCACTCAAATTAAAATTGAGGCTGCTTTTTTGTATGGGCCACTCATTCCCTTCTACCCAGATACCAGGGCGCTCCTCATATGCTGCCTGAGGAGCAACACCATCTTGAATATAAGCCACTATCGTTGGCTCTGCCATAATGCCGTTATCTATGCCTTTGAGCCAATAGTCCCACCAACGTTTGGCTTCACCTAAAAAATCCACTTCTGGTTTAGGTGACGCATAGTTAGGATACTTATGGGCCCAAGGGCCTATTAGAGCCTTTTTGGGGCACGTTAGCCCTTGCACCATGCGTGGAATAGCTTCTGAATAAGAATCGCCCCATCCGCCCATACAATACACTGCAGCTTTAATCGCACTGTAGTCTTCATTAATGGAACCATGTTTCCAATAATCATCCTTATAGCTGTGCTTTAACCACTGCTTAGCTAAAAATGGCATATTCTCTAGCCGATGCATCCATTGCTGACGCCACGTATCGGGCAATAATAAAGGGTCTGGCGCTTTAGCCATATAGCAGGCCATGGTAGAGGCCCAACTAAAGTTCTCCAACAATAATGCCCCACCACGGTAGTGAATGTCGTCGGCGTATCGATCATCAGTAGAACATACAGTAACTATGGCTTTTAATGCATCAGGCGCCATTGCAGCCACTTGAAGGCTATTAAAACCACCCCAAGATTTACCCATCATGCCCACTTTACCACTGCACCAAGTCTGGCCTTCCAGCCACTTAATCACCTCTACAGCGTCATCAAGCTCTATCTGTAAATACTCATCTAACATCAAACCTGTAGACTCGCCACAACCACGCATATCTACCCGAATACAGGCATAGCCAAAACCTGCCCAATACGGGTGCATTTGCTCATCACGAATGGCGGTGCCATCGCGTTTTCTATACGGAATATATTCTAAGATCGCAGGAGCAGGAGAGTTAGTCGCATTGGTAGGTAACCAGGCCCTTGCAGCTAGCTGAGTGCCGTCTGCAAGTGGAATAAAGAAGTGGGTCCACTCTTCAATTTCGTGAGTGAAATCTAGGGTGTTCATCATCAGTTTTTGCTCCCAGAAAATAGCGTGTAAAAGACTCTCCAATAGCGTAGTAACATACCATTGGATTATTCCGAAGGCATAGCTATATTTCAACTATGAAGCAGTCAATTGATGCTAACCAAAAAAGGCGCATGACAGTTACTTGTCCGACCACATTTTTTCACTAAAGTGACGTCTGCATAGTGATTGATAAAGATCATTGCCGCCAATTACAACCTGCTCACCATCTTTAATGACAGTTCCATGTTCATCGGTACGCACCACCATGGTGGCTTTACGACCACAATGGCACACGGTTTTTAGCTCTACTAATTTATCTGCCCAGGCCAACAAATATTGGCTACCCGGGAATAGCTCACCCCTAAAGTCTGTGCGTATGCCGTAACACAATATTGGTATGTGTAGGTGGTCTACCACTTGGGTGAGTTGCTTAACTTGCTCACGACTTAAAAACTGGCTCTCATCAATAAGAACACAATCCAAATGTGCCTTTAAATGCTCGGCCTGCAGGATGGATCTAAGGTCATCTGTATTATTGAACAGACGCGCATCAGCTGCCAAACCTATTCTGGAAGTCACCTTACCAATACCATAACGATCGTCTAAAGCGGCCGAAAGAATAAACGGATTCATGCCGCGTTCTTGGTAGTTGTAAGCGGATTGCAATAAGGCGGTAGATTTACCGGCATTCATAGAAGAGTAATAAAAGTAAAGTTGGGCCACAATAACACGTCTTTTACTGGTGAGGTTGGATTAAGAGTAGAGCTCTACAGATAGTCTACCAGACTGTCTGTAAGCCACCTAAATTTTTAATAGGCACTTATCTATTCAGCTGTATTATGCCGGTGACTCTCAGACAATAGAATCATAGCTAAGATTGAAACCAGACCAAAAGAAGCAGCAGCCAATAAAGCCAATTGGTAGTCTTTACTTATATCGAAAAGATAACCTGCAAGCCATGGCCCTAGTAATCCAGCGCACCCCCATGCTGTAAATACACGGCCATAGATTTTAGCAATATCCTTAACGTGAAATAGCTTAGCAATGGCGGCAGGGTACGCAGCAATGGTGCCTCCATAGGCAAAGCCGATGATACTTAGGCTAATAAATAGCCCACCTAGCTTGCCAAACATAACCAAGCTAATCAGTGCACCCGTAGTTATAACGGCCAGTACGGCCAGCAACCCTCCTGGCCGTATTTTATCAACGAGACGGCCACCAATTAAACTGCCAAGCAGGTTAAAGAAGGCTATCACCATAGGTGCAATCCAGGGAGAAATCCCTGGCTGCAATGAGGCTGCAATCCCAGCAGAATGGCCAATGACCATGAGGCCAGCCAAAACACCTCCAAAGTACCCAATCCACAAGAGCAGCTGACTTCGATGCGAAGCCGATGTGCTTACATCACCTTGTGTATTGGTGTGGAATATTGCACCCTCTCGCTTAAGTATCACCCTACTTATGAGGCCGGCGACCAACAGCACCAATGCCAGTCCGATCATTACCGCTCTAAAATCAAGGACTTCTAATATGAAATTGAATAAGGTGGGCGATATGACCGCGCCTAAAGCATACGCGGCAGTGACAATACCCATAGCCAAGCCTTCTCGCCCTGGGTAAGCCTGGGCCGAAAGTTGCAACCCAAACCCATAACCAAGCCCATTAGCTGCGCCAAAAACAACTCCATAACCAAGCCACACTACCCAGAGTGAGCTTGCCATCCCCGCAATGAGCGCTCCAACAGCCGCTAACGAACACGTGGCCATAAGAAAAGTGGCGGGAGATACTCTGGCATAAACCAGATGGCCGAGTAACACAGCAATAGATAACGACACCAAAGCAAGAGAGTAAGTGAGCGAGACAGCTGAACGTGTGGTTACAAACAGTGTTTCAAGCGGAACCAATAGTATAGAAAACGCATGGATTGAACCAAGCACAGTAGACACAATTGCAGCTGCAAGAAGCACTTTTGAACTTTGACTAAATTTAGGGTAATTCACACAATGACCTCGTCATTGACTAAAGTGCCACATTATAAACAGAACTATGTTGCTTGGGATATAGCCCAGTTAACTTGTGTGCTTAATGTAACTTCTTCGCTAACTCCTACTAACGCTGGACCTTTATATTGACCACTACACGTTAGGCAAAGCAGTGTCCATAAGCAGGATACATTGGAGTTGGTCACAAAATATTTAGTATTCATCACAACCAAAACGGTGCATTGAAGGACTCATTTATTATAGAATGGGCGAAAATAATATTAAAATGATACCTATGCCTGAAACCCTACTTCTTCAACTATTTCAAAACAGCCCATACCTTTGGCTTACCTTCGTAGGGCTTTTAAGCCTGTTTATAGGTAGCTTTCTTAACGTAGTAATTCACCGTTTGCCAGCAGCCATGATGCAAGAATGGAAGCATGAATGTAACCTACTACTTGGCCAAAACACACAAGATAATACACCCCCACTGGGGTTATTATCCTCTATTTCATGGCCCGCATCTCATTGCCCAAAATGCCAAGCACTCCTCAAAAAATGGCACAACATTCCTCTAGTTTCATACCTATTGCTCAAGGGAAGGTGTGCGTTTTGCGCAGTTTCAATTAGTCCGCGCTATCCAATAGTTGAGCTGTTAACAGCTGTATTGAGCATGGCTGTGGCGTGGTTCTTGGGCCCAAGCTGGGAAGGAATTTGGGGGGTAGTACTGGTGTATTTTTTAGTGCCTATGTCATTTATAGATTTAGATCACAAACTACTACCTGATCAGCTCACGCTGCCGCTGTTATGGACTGGTCTTATCATCAACAGTTTTGATATTTTTGTAAGCTTAGAATCAGCCCTTTGGGGCGCTGTCATCGGCTACTTGTCCCTATGGCTAGTGTATTGGGGATTTCGTTTAATTACTGGCAAACATGGCATGGGCTATGGCGATTTTAAACTATTGGCTGCACTTGGGGCATGGCTTGGCTGGGAAGCCATTCCTATGGTGGTATTAATGTCTGCTATAGCAGGCCTTATTGTTTTTTTTGGCTTGCGAATGCGCCGCACCGAAACTGATCCAGAAATGCCGTTTGGACCACTGCTGGCCTTAGGCGGCCTAGCATTTTTGTTAGATGGCGACGGCATTTTGGAAGTGGTTAATAGTCTGGTGTTTATTCAGTGAGCGAGCCATGTGCTAATGGGTTAACCAGCCTTATTCCTATTAATGCTCCACTGTAGCGATCACCATGATTAGGTTAGACACCACAAACAAACGCACATATAAGACGACAATTAATTTGCCCCTCGAGGTTCAGCTCCGAAGTGGCATCAGGAGCCGAAAAGGTGGCATCAGTAGCATATACTTTAACCTTAGCCCATAACTGCGCTACTAAGGTCCCACATTGGCAAATAGACGCCAAGTGCCAGAATCGCCACCAATCCTCCCATAAACGCCACTAAAATGGGCTCAATGGCGGCCGACAAACCCTGGATGCTGTATTCAGTTTCACGGTCGTACATTTCGGCAATGTCAATCAGTAGATCCACGAGGTCTCCAGTTTCTTCACCTACCGAAATCATTTCTAGCACTATTGGTGTGAACAGTCCTGTGTCAGTCGCACAGCGTGTTATGCTGTACCCACGTTCAATTCCTTGGCGCATTTGCTGGATAGCTCGGCCAAAATAAGCGTTGTCTGTTGTGCGTCCTACTATGACGAGCGCTTGTAACAACGGCACATTGCTTTCCATGGTCAGGGCTAAACTCTGAGCAAAGCGGGCCAGAGTGGCTTTTAAAATAATATCACCAATGATGGGCATCTTGATCTTCATAGCATCAAATAGGTACCCTCCCATGTCCGTACGAACGCATCGTTTGAGTAGTATTGTGGCCACGGCTATGAAGCCTAAGACCCAAGGCCACCAGGCCAATAACCACTTTGAGGAAGCGAGTAGCCACACGGTAATGAGTGGTAACTTGGCGCCGAACCCAGAATATACAGTCGCAAATCCTGGGATGACGAACATATTGATAACCACCAAGGCAACCGTTACAGCCATTATTACAAACTTGGGGTAGCGAGTGGCCTGCTTGATGCGTTCTTGCACATCGTTCTGGAACGCGATGTACTTATGCAGGCGAAAAAATACTTCGGTAAGCCGTCCAGACATTTCGCCAGTTTTGATCATGGCAATATAGAAGTTGCCAAGCACATCAGTATATTTCTCCATCGCCACCGATAACGCTGACCCACGCTCCAATTTGGATATGATGTTCTCGATCATATTAACCATGACAGGATTGTTTGACGCAACTTTCATCCCATTAAGCGCCCGTATAATAGGTATGTTGGCTTTACTTAGAGTGTACATCTGCCGAGTAAACATTAGAATATCTTTTGGCGTCAGAGGTTTTTGGTTTAGTCGCGTTAGCCAGTTATCAGCAGTGCTCTTAGGGACTGATTTTACAATAGCAATATGTAGGGGTATCACGCCCCGAACTGACAACTTTTCTACGACATCATCCTCGTCTGTCGCTTCAATTTGGGACTCAACTACGTCGCCACGGGCGTTTTGCCCACGCCATTTATATGTCGCCACGGGGCTTAGCCTTCTTCGCCTGGGTCGAAGCTTATGTGCTGCGCCTCGGCCAATGATGTGAGCCCCTGACGCACCAGATCCAAAGCATTATGGGCCATGAACCTGCCTTTCATACGCTCGCGTGCAATCATCATAAAAGTAATCGGATCTGATCGAAGAATAGCATTAATGAGATCAGCGTCCATTTCGAGCCATTCGTACACCCCTCGCCTACCGGAATAACCAGTGCCACTGCAGGCTGGGCAGCCAAGGCCGCGCATGGAAGACACAGAATCACCTATTTCAAGAATATCGTCCAACCAAGATTGCTCCAGTGGGGTAGGAATATGGGGTTCACTGCATTTAACACAATTGAGGCGTACCAGCCGCTGTGCCATGATGGCATGCAACGCCGATGTCAGCATGAACGGTTGCACCTCCATGTTGATCAGGCGAAACGGCGCGGTCATAGCATCATTTGTATGCAAGGTCGATAACACCATGTGCCCTGTCATGGCTGAGCGCAGACAAATCTCAGCAGTATCAACGTCCCGTATTTCGCCCACCAGAAGTACGTCGGGGTCCTGGCGCACAATAGACCGCAAGACCTTCGAAAAGGTGAGGTCTATCTTCTCATTGACTTGGATTTGGGTGATCCCAGCCAATCGGTATTCCACCGGATCTTCCACGCTTATCACTTTCAAAACGTCCGTATCTAATTCAAGTAACGCGGCCGATAAACTGGTAGTTTTTCCAGAACCCGTAGGGCCTGTAACCAGTACTAGTCCCGATCTGCCCTTCAGCTTGGCTTTAAAGCGTGTGACTATCAACTCTGGCATGCCAAGTTCATCTAGCCTGCGGATGTTCATGTCTTGACTGAGGATTCGCATTACAACTGACTCGCCGTAAATACTAGGCAAGGTAGATACACGCACATCCATTTGTTTGCCAAACACTTCCACGTTGAAACCGCCATCCTGGGGTATTCGGGTTTCAGTAATATCAAGTCCAGCCAGCAGTTTGACACGCCGGCCCAGTGCTGCACCACTTCTTACGTTAACTACCAACTGACCTTGCAACATACCGTCTACTCGTAAGCGAACTTGTAAGTTATTTTTCTGTGGCTCTAAGTGTAGGTCAGAGGCCCCTATCCCTATGGCTTGTTCAAACAACGATAACAACAAGCGCGCTACAGGGGCACCATCAGATAAGAGGGCATCCTCGCCTAGGAAGACAGTATCGGTTCCTAAGTCCTGCTCCAGTGCCTTGGTCTGTTCCATATGATCAGAGAAGACGAATTCGGTTATTTGATACGCTTCGTCAAGTGCCAGCATTAACTGCCCTTCGGGTACTTCGGCAATGGTCATTGTGCGCTTAAGTAGGAGTGATAACCCATCTATGGCCGACTGATCTAGCGGATTCTGCATAGCCACCAGTAAATTATCGTCCTTGTCATCTATTACCAGGGCAAGAAATTTTCTTGCCGCCGCTTCTGGCAAAAGCAGTACCAGATCGTCTCGTAAGTGGACATCTGGAATGTTAATAAGTGGCAGATGTAATTTCCGAGCCACAACACTGGCGAGTAAGTCATCAGTAATGAGGTTGGCCTCAACCAAAAGGCTTCCAAGTTTTTGACCAGTTTTTTGTTGCAGTTTTAGGGTTTGCTCAAGATGCTCTTGTGAGATGCAATTTTGCTTCACTAGCACTTCGCCGAGCAACATATCATTAACTTGAGTTTTCATCTGTGCGGTAGATGTTTCTACTGCCATAACTATGAGCCCTGCCTTAGAACAAAAAAAATAGTAAAGAATGGATTAGTAAATGCAACTGGCATTCCCCCAAAAACTGGCATTCCCCCAAAAATCGGTATCACTTCTCACCGCTTGTTGGTTTGATGTCTTCAGCCGTGCCATTAACACTAACCACGCGTGAAGTTTCAATATCATTGAGTGCTGCACGAGCGAGTTGAGTTTGTTTCTCCCAATCATCCGCGGTGCGGATGATTGTAGGCCTGATCAATACCACCAGCTCCTTTTTCCGCCCTACTTTGACCTGGTTTCCAAATAGGAAGGACAAAATTGGCATGTCAGACGTGCCTGGAAGACCTGAGGTTTTACTAGTCGATTCGACCTTCATCAGTCCACCAATGGCAACGATATTGCCATCCTGAATGCGCACCATAGTGTCAAATTCATTGACTGAGCTAGCAGCCAACGGCAGCTTATAAAAACCAGCTGTACCCAGATCCACTTCCTTAAGTTTTTCAACGACCGACGTAACCGAAGGCCGCACATGCAGGGTGATATTGTTGGTACTGTCGACCTGCGGTGTCACATCTAGCGAAATGCCTGAGAAGAAGGGCGTCAGCGAGAGTGTGGGCAGCCCACTACTGGAGCTAGTGCCATCCTCGTTGATTACGGTCCCCCCTCCCGCAACATCAGTGACGAAAAACTCATCTGTGCCCACCTTAAGCAAGGCCTTCTGGTTGTTCAAAGTTGCAATACGCGGACTGCTCAGGGTTTGCACGTTACCCCGAGTCTGCAGAAATCCTAGGACGGCCTGGAACCCATGGCCCTCCAATGCCAGACCGTACAGGCCCGCGGTGCCAGGCGGAACTACAACGCCGCTCTCCAATAAGGATGCACTACCTGCATTGAAACTGGGAAAGCCAGACTGCACACTACCTAATAAGGCGTTGCCGGTAGTGCTACTACCAACCATGCCAATCGCTCCAGATACGCCCAGTCCTGTTGCCATCTGTGACCAGTCGATACCACTCTGAAAACCGTCGTATAGCTCTACTTCAACAATTTTTACTTCTAACATAACCTGCCGCTCTACGGCAATCTGCGCGGTTTTGAGTAATTGATCAACCTGGAGCAACTCATCCGGCATGGCCCGCACCACCATAATGCCACTCTGTGGGCTAGGGGTTACGCTACGCCCTCCCTCAGTGCCTACTATAGAACGCACTGTGGTGGTTATCTCTACCCATAAGTCAGACTGCCAAGTAGTGTTAACCATGCTGTCGCCCGCTTCATTTGCCAGCCCCCCTGATGAGACCAATAAACTACTACTACCATTACGCTTGGAGTGAGGGTAGTTAAGGGTGAAGATTCGGGTTTGCATCGTGGGTGGGTAAACGGTGATGAGTCTACCCTCCATCTTGAAGTAATAGCCATACACATCTCGGATAGCCTCTAGGGCCTCCAACACAGTCACGGCATGCAGCGTCATCGATAAATTTCCAGCTACTTCCGGATGCAATAGCATATTGTAGTTAGTGTCAGCAACAATCGACAAAAACACCTCGCGAGCCGAACCATTTTTTACCAGTAAATCAAGCTTTGGTTCTGGCAGTAACTCTTCCAACTCTTCCACAGGAGGTAAAAGCTCTGCCAGTGAGTAGAACGGTGTAGTGACTGGCTTGGTTGCCATTGTGGGTTCCAAAGAGGCACGAATCTCTTCACCCACATCAGGTGTCTGCAGGGACCGATCAGCCGCACACCCAGCCAGCAGACCTAAGCTAACCGACAGATAAAGAACTGACGTTGCGACAGACCCTTTTGTTGTGTTGTTGTTCATATTAGAGCCTTGTTGATTCATCGACGTATGCATCATGGATCAACATTGACGCAAGGAGTGGTTTTAGGCGATGAAGTAGAATAACTGTACACGCAGTGAGGATCAGCTGCAAGCGGTTCCACTGTGCGTCGTTGTATGCTTTGAAACATGGACAATTTTCGCAAAATACCAGCTTCACTCAACCAGATTTCTGTTTCAGTAATACGTACAATTTGCACTGAGCCGATGGTGTCCCCTTCTGTATAGAATAGGTTGTCGATCACCAAATATGGCAGGCCGTTACGCACAACAATAGTCATGTCGCCAGACTCAATACCTATGGCGGTTTCTACTAGCTCAGAACTGGCAAGCGCCGCAAGTTCCACTTCTGAAAATGGTGGGGGCACAGTAGGGTCACGTTGACTGTGAGCGTTAACCAGACTGCATCCAAAAGATAACACAAGGGCTATGAGCCAGCTCAGCTTCTGTTTGGGGGGCATGCTTGATCTATAAAAAGTCATCTTAAATCTCACCAACCACAAACAACTGCAGTGTCAACTCTGTGGGCGAATTTTCGCTTATCAGTTTCATGCTTCCCCATCGCACATGGGGAAGCTCGTTCTCAAGTGTCTGGACATATCGCGTTAACTCGGAGTAAGGTCCCCACAGCGTCAACTCCACACCCTGCTGTGTTAACCCAGCAGGCAGTTCAGCCGCCGTTTGAATATCGTTACCTATGGCTTTTTGGAGAATAGCCGAGGATGTGCGCAGCAGTGTTAATCCTTTATGCTGTCGCAACAAATGAACTAGTACCTCAGCCAGCGACATTGGAGCCTCAGCACCTGCTCCAGAAATAGTGCGGTTCACCGTATCCAGACTAACTTTGATGGCAGCGATTTCATCACGCTGTATTTTCTGTATATCCACAGGTGAGGCACTAGACTTAAATTTATCACTCATGCGCTGTAAGTTAGCGCTTTGCATAGCAAAACGTTGTTGTAGCTCTTTATGCGCCACCTGTGCTGGTGACACCCAAAACCTTTCAACAAAGAACACACTAAGAGAGATGACCAACAAAAATAAAAGAATGCGATCACGTAAGCTCTGAGCATTGAGGCTAGCAAACAGCTTCTCCACTCCAGGTACCTTTTCGAATTTCATGGCTTAGCCTCCGTTGTGGCCGGGGAGGCAGTCAT
>Ga0114995_10000717_pt1 | contig 23185 bp, 16 predicted proteins | sample ArcticOcean_MG_C_11_FD_87038 | JGI IMG/M metagenome (GOLD analysis project Ga0114995, IMG submission 87038) | Marine microbial communities from western Arctic Ocean - ArcticOcean_MG_CB2_154 | ecosystem: Environmental > Aquatic > Marine > Oceanic | place: Arctic Ocean: Canada Basin | collected... | reverse complement strand
TGATCGAAAAACTTTGTGCTTTCTGGCTTTTTAGTCAGCGATAAAAAATGGTTTGGAAGCATTGATCTGTAAAAATCTTTAACATCTAATTGTTGATGATTAATGATCTGTAATGCTTCTTCTCCAATAGCTATCATTGAAGCAATTACATCCTTTTGATGGGCATTTAGTTTTTGTTGCAAAGATTTAAAATCTTGCAGAGATTTTTCACTCAACCTTCTAAAATGAGTAATATCTTCTTCGTTTAAAAGAATTCTTGAAAACTCAGATAAATCTCTAGAGATATCCCAAGATTTATCATCATCAGACTTCTCTAGAGAATACTCAATTAAAATCTGAGTTAATTCTTTATGAACTCCTATTCTAGAAATTAAAACCTCTACTGCTTGATCTAATAACTCTGTGGCATTCATTTCTACCTCAAAATTCTGACTCAAGCCTAAATCAAAAGCGAAACTCTTAATAATTTTATGCGTAAAACTATCTATTGTGGTAATATAAAAAGCAGCATAGTTTTGAAGAATTAGCTGTAAAATTTTTTTACTTTTCTTTTGAATTACACTAGTTTCAAAACCTGTTTCTTGTTGTAAAATTGAGAAAATAGGGGTCTTTTTACCTTCAGAAAACTCTTTCAAACTAGTTAAAACACGCTGCTTCATTTCTGCAGCTGCTTTGTTGGTAAAAGTAATCGCTAAAATTTTTTGGAAAATAAAATCATCATCACTAATCAGTACTATTTTTAAGTACTCTTTAACCAAAGTAAAAGTCTTTCCACTACCTGCTGAGGCATTGTAAATTTGAAAAGTAGATTCTTGCTTCACTAAAATATTTTGTTGCAAAATACAAAAAGCCAAACAGAATCTGTTTGGCTTTTACTTTATAATTATTGATTTTTATCCCAAACCAACGTCTAAAGACATCATTACAATAAAACCGCCTATAAAGCCTAGTGTGGCTATGTCTGTATATTTATCTCTTTGTGTTTCAGGAATTACCTCTTCAACTACTACAAAAATCATTGCTCCTGCTGCAAAAGCTAAGGCATAAGGTAAAATTGGAGTAAAAAAAGAAACGGCTACTGCACCAATAACTGCCGCTACTGGCTCAACAACAGCAGATAGTTGGCCATACCAGAAACTCTTTAACCTACTTACACCTTGTCTTCTTAAAGGCATTGCTACTGCAAAACCTTCAGGGAAGTTCTGAATTCCAATCCCTATTGCCAACGAAATAGCTGCAATAATCATTTCAGTTTGTTCTGCTCCAACTAAAGTAGAAGCTGCTCCAAATAAAACTCCAACAGCCAGCCCTTCAGGAATATTATGCAACGTAATTGCAAGTACTAATAAGGTGGTTTTATGCCAGCTTGTTTTTACCCCTTCTGCTTCAGACTCTTTAAAATTAATATGCAAGTGAGGTAGAATTTTATCCATTCCAAACAAGGCCAAAGCACCTAAAGCAAAACCAATTGCTGATGGCAATACTCTCATAAAACCTTCTCCAGGGCTGTTTTCAATTGCGGGAGCAAGCAAACTCCAGAAACTTGCTGCTACCATTACACCGCCGGTAAAGCCTAACATTCCGTCTAAAACAGCTCTGTTCATTTTCTTAAAAAAGAAAACCAAGCCGGCTCCTAAGGCTGTTAAGGCCCATGTAAATAAAGAAGCGTAAAGTGCTGATAAAATAGGATGTTCTTTCCCAAATTCAACTAACTGATCAAATGTACTCATGATTGTATGTAAATATTATTAGAGATTTTTTTTGAAATAGTAATTTTTTTTGTGTTAATTAAAATTGTTAATGAGCCATCAAAAGATTCTTTAGAAAGAACTTCTATTTTTTTTCCTAAGGAAATGTTGTTATTGTCTAAGTATTTTAAAAACTCTGAGGAAGAATCACTAACTCCAACACAAATTCCAATTTGGTTTACTTCTAAAGTTGATAACAATTGCTTTTCAATTTTTTGGAATTTACCTTCTTTGTCTGGTATTGGATCTCCGTGAGGATCTTTTTTTGGATACCCTAAAAAGGCATCTAACTCATTAATAAGTTTTGGAGATTTTATATGTTCTAGTTGTTCAGCTACATCATGAACCTCATCCCATGAAAAATTAAGTTTATCAACTAAAAAAACTTCCCAAAGACGGTGTTTTCTTACAATACTAGTTGCAGCTTTCTCCCCTAAATTAGTTAAAGTTACTCCTTGATATTTCTTGTAAACTAACACCTTTTTTTCGGCAAGTTTTTTTATCATATCTGTAACCGAAGAAGGCTTTGTGTCAAGTTTTTTTGCAATTGAGTTTGTATTGATTCCTTTTCCAGAAACAGCCTGTAAATGAAAAATAGATTTTAAATAATTTTCTTCTGAAAGTGTAAACATGATTGTAAAATTAATTTACAAATATAAACTTTTTTTTATTTTTTTAAATATTTTTTTAGATAAGTCTAAATATTTTTTTATTTTTGTCAAAAAATATTATCTCAAATAACTTATGAAGTCATTTTTAAAAATACTATTCTTAATAGTATCTACTTTTTGTTATAGTCAAAACAACACGCTTGTTGGAAAAATCTTTGATAATTCAGAAAGACTATCATATGTGAATATTTATGTGCAAAACACCAAACTTGGTACTTCTTCAAATGAAGATGGATATTACCAAATTAAAAATATTCCCTCTGGAACTTACAAAATAGTTATTAGTAGTTTGGGTTACAAAACAAAAATAATTAATATTACATTTAGTAACAACCAAAAAATTACTCGTAACTTTTCATTAAAATCAGATAATTCTTTAGATGAAATTGTAATATCTGGCACCTTGAGACCTGTCTCAAAATCTGCAAGTTCTGTTCCTGTTGAGGTTTATAGCAAAGCTTTTTTTAAAAAAAATCCAACACCATCAATTTTCGAATCTTTACAAAATGTTAATGGAGTGCGACCTCAATTGAATTGTAACGTTTGCAATACAGGTGATATTCACATCAATGGACTGGAAGGCCCTTATACTTTTGTTTTGATTGACGGAATGCCTATAGTAAGTGGCCTTTCCACTGTATATGGTTTAACAGGCATACCACAAGCTTTGATTGAAAGGGTTGAAGTTGTAAAAGGACCAGCATCCACATTATATGGTTCTGAGGCTGTTGGTGGAATCATAAACATCATTACTAAAAAACCATCAAATTCTCCAATGCTTTTTGTAGATAATTTTTCAAGCTCTTGGGGGGAAGTAAATACAGATATTGGTTTTAAATACAACGTATCTAAAAAAATACAAGGATTATTAGGGGTTAACTATTTTAACTATCAAAATATCATAGACAATAACAATGATAACTTTACAGATTTAACGCTTCAAAATAGAATTTCAGTATTTAATAAGTTAACTATTGAGCGAAAAAATAATAAGTTATTTACAATAGCTTTTAGATATGTTTATGAGGATCGTTGGGGAGGAGAAACCAACTGGAATAAAAGTTTTAGAGGAACAAGCTTAGTGTATGGTGAAAGTATTTATACAAGTAGATGGGAAACTTTTGGTACTTATGAATTACCTACAGTAGAAAATATTCGTTTTCAATTTAGCGCTAATGGTCATCACCAAAATTCATTTTATGGAGCTGATTCATATAACGCAGATCAATTGATTGCTTTTGGACAGTTTGTGTACAATAAAAAAATAAAAAAGAAACATGACTTACTTCTAGGTATTGCTTACAGATATACCCTATATGATGATAATACATTTGCTACTTTTGAGACTGATGGAATTACAAATAAACCATCTATTATTCATTTACCTGGTATGTTTTTACAGGATGAAATTAAATTAAACAATCAGCATAAATTACTTCTTGGTGCTCGTTATGATTACAATAGTGTTCACGGGAATATTTTTTCTCCAAGAGTTAATTATAAATGGAACTCAAAAAACAATAAAAATATCTTGCGATTTAGTGTTGGAAATGGGTTTAGAGTTGCCAATATTTTCACGGAAGATCATGCAGCACTAACAGGAGCAAGAGAGATAGAATTTGATGGAGAAATTTCTCCTGAGACTTCTTGGAATTCAAATATAAATTATGTGAAAAAAATATCACTTAAAAATACTAGCATTACATTAGATGCTAGTGCTTTTTACACTCACTTCAACAATAGAATTTTACCCGATTACGAGACTGATCCTAATAAAATTATATATTCAAATCTCAATGGCTATTCTGTATCTAAGGGTCTATCGTTAAATTCAGATATAGCATTCTCCTCAGGGTTAACAATGATTATAGGTGCAACTTTAATGGATGTTTCAATAAATGAAAATAACATCAAAAAGAGACAATTACTAACGGAAAGTTTCAGTGGAGTCTGGAGCATTTCATACAAGTTAAAAAAGAGTAAAATTAAAATTGACTACACAGGAAATCTTTATGGACCTATGAAACTTCCAAGGCTAGGCGATTTAGATCCAAGAAGAGAAAATTCACCATGGTTTAGTATTCAGAATATTCAAATTACTAAAAGAATTGGTAATAGTTGGGAAATCTATGGTGGTATTAAAAATCTTTTAAATTTTACTCCTGCCAATAATAGTATTGCAAGATCTTTTGATCCTTTTGACACTGGTGTTGATTTTGATTCAAATGGTCAAGCAATTGCAACTCCAAACAACCCCTATGCACTAACATTTGACCCTAGTTATGTATATGCCTCCAACCAAGGAATAAGAGGTTTTATAGGATTTAGATATACTGTTTTTTAATGAAACACATAATGAATAATGATTTTCGTAATGGAAACCACAATTAGTGAAAAAACTAAAATAAAGTTATAAAATAATTTCTATTATTATCTTCTTCTATTCCAAAGTCTACGAACAAGAATTATTTGACGAAAACTGTAAACTAACCCAGCTGTTAATTGTATGTGATTTACCATACTTGTGTATAATTCTGGAGAAAATTTGAGATTTTAACAATAAACTATTACCCAAGCTATTATCTTTGTGAAAATTTTTTAAATCGTTGGGCAAACAAGAAATTGTTAATCAGTATCAAAAATCTGCAAAAATCGAACAGATTTTAACTCAAATACAACGAGATCAAAACCATTTTCAAATTACGAATATGGTTGGATCTTCGATGTCCTTTGTTATTTCAGAAACTTTTAAAAAAGTTGACAAAACCTACCTACTTATTTTAAATGATAAAGAAGAAGCTGCTTATTTGTTAAATGATTTAGAACAATTATTAGGAGGTAAAAATGTACTATTCTATCCTGGATCTTACCGAAGACCCTATCAAATAGATGAAACTGATAATGCAAATGTTCTCTTGCGATCTGAGGTTTTAAATCGTATTAATTCTCGAAGAAAACCGGCAGTAGTTGTTACTTATCCTGAGGCATTATTTGAGAAAGTAGTAACAAAAAAAGATTTAGAGAGAAATACACTTAAACTATCTGTAACAGAAAATGTTTCACTAGATTTTGTGAATGAAGTGTTATTTGAATATAACTTTAACCGTGTAGATTTTGTTACAGAGCCCGGAGATTTCTCTGTTCGTGGAGGTATTATAGATGTTTTTTCATTCTCAAATGATGAACCATATCGTATTGAGTTTTTTGGTGACGAGGTAGACAGTATTAGAACTTTTGATATAGAGACTCAACTTTCTAAAGAAAAACTTCGAAAAGCAAGTATTATGCCTAATGTTGAAAACAAAACGCTTCAAGAGAAGCGAGAAAGTTTTCTAAAATATATTTCTTCAAAGACAGTCATTTTTACTAAAAATAACGATTTATTAATTGGAAAATTAGACAAATTATTTGCTAAAGCAGAAGATGTATTTAGTGAATTATCTAAAGAATTAAGCCATTCAAAACCAGCTGATTTATTCTGTAACGGTGATTTTATAAAAAACCAGCTATCCGAATTTACAGTGGCTAGCTTAGAAAGTTACACTCATGGAAATCTACCCATCATTGATTTTATCACAAAAGCTCAACCGTCATTCAATAAACAGTTTGATTTACTAATTGAAAACTTAAACGACTATCATACAAAAGGGTTTACCAATTATATCTTCTGTGCCAACGAACAACAAGCACAGCGATTTCATGACATTTTTGAAGATGCAAAAGAAGAAGTTCATTATCAAACAATTGTATTTTCTCTTTATCAAGGTTTTATTGATTTAGACGAAAAAATTGTTTGTTACACAGATCATCAAATCTTTGAGCGTTACCATAAATTTCGTTTAAAAAACGGCTACGCAAAAAAACAATCCATCACTTTAAAAGAGCTAAATAATCTTGATATTGGCGATTATGTGACACATATGGATCATGGGATTGGAAAATTTGGTGGACTACAAAAAATTGATGTAGAAGGTAAAAAGCAAGAAGCTATTAAATTAATCTATGGTGATCGTGATATTTTATATGTAAGTATTCACTCGTTGCATAAGATTTCTAAATTTAGTGGAAAAGATGGAAAAGCTCCAAAAATATATAAATTAGGCTCTGGTGCCTGGAAGAAAATAAAACAAAAAACTAAAAAACGCGTTAAGGAAATCGCTTATAATTTAATCAAATTATATGCAAAAAGAAGAATGCAAAAAGGAGTAGCTTTTGGACCAGACACTCATATACAACATGAACTTGAAGCAAGTTTTATTTATGAAGATACTCCAGATCAATTTACAGCTACACAAGATGTAAAGGCAGATATGGAAAAAGAACAACCCATGGATAGATTGGTTTGTGGAGATGTTGGTTTTGGAAAAACAGAAATTGCCATTAGAGCTGCCTTTAAAGCTGTTGACAACGGAAAGCAAGTAGCTATTCTTGTTCCAACTACCATTTTAGCATTTCAACATTATAAAACATTTACCAAACGATTAGAAAATTTTCCAGTTAAAATAGATTATTTGAATCGTTTTAGAACTACCAAACAAAGAAATGAAGCCATAGAGGGTATTAATGACGGAAGTGTAGATATTATTATTGGAACACACCAACTAACTAACAAAAAAATTAAATTTAAGGATTTAGGATTGCTTGTGATAGATGAAGAGCAAAAATTTGGAGTGGCTGTAAAAGACAAATTAAAAACAATAAAGGAACATGTAGATACCCTTACCTTAACGGCTACTCCTATTCCTAGAACATTACAGTTTAGCTTAATGGCAGCTCGTGATTTATCAGTAATTACAACGCCTCCTCCCAACCGCCATCCAATAGACACCCAGGTAATTCGCTTTAGCGAAGAAGTGATTCGTGATGCAATTAGTTATGAAATTTCTAGAGGCGGACAAATCTTTTTTATTCATAACAGAATCGAAAACATAAAAGAAGTAGCTGGTCTACTACAACGTTTAGTTCCGAGTGCTAGCATTAAAATTGGTCATGGGCAAATGGAAGGTAAAAAATTGGAGAGCTTAATGTTTGGTTTTATGAATAATGAATTTGATGTATTGGTTTCTACCACAATTGTAGAAAGTGGTTTAGATGTAACCAATGCAAATACCATTTTCATAAACAATGCAAATAATTTTGGCTTGTCTGATTTGCATCAAATGAGAGGAAGGGTTGGAAGATCTAATAAAAAAGCTTTTTGTTATTTCATTACTCCTCCTTACCATATGATGACTGATGATGCCAGAAAAAGAATTGAAGCTTTAGAGCTGTTTTCTGATTTAGGAAGCGGTATAAATATAGCCATGAAAGATTTAGAAATTAGAGGAGCTGGAGATTTATTGGGTGGTGAGCAAAGTGGTTTTATTAATGATATTGGCTTTGATACTTATCAAAAAATATTAAGTGAAGCCATTGAAGAATTGAAGGAGAACGAATTTAAAGAACTTTATAATTCTGAAGAAACCAAACCAAAAGAGTTTATAAAAGAAGTTCAAATAGATACAGATTTTGAGATTTTATTTCCAGACAATTATATCAATTCAATTACAGAACGTCTAAATCTTTACAATGAATTATCTACCCTTGAAACTGACGAAGAAATACAACAATATGAACAACGATTAATTGATCGTTTTGGTGAATTACCCATTCAAGCCATCGATTTATTAGATAGTGTTCGTTTAAAATGGTTTTCAAAAAAATTAGGCCTAGAGAAGTTGGTTTTAAAACAAAAAAGAATGATTGGTTATTTTATAGCTGATCAGCAGAGTACTTTTTATCAAACAGAAGCGTTTACTAACATATTAAAATATATCCAACAGAACCCAACTACTTCTGTGATGAAAGAAAAACAAACCAAAAGTGGTTTGAGATTATTGATTACTTTTATCAAAATAAATTCTGTAGAAACAGCCTTAGAAAGATTGAAAAAAGTAGCAGATGTTTCTTAACAAGTAAAAAGTTTAAAGGGTTAAATTTTAATACAATGGAGAATAATTACCTTAAAAACCTTTCAAGCTTAATTTTAGCAACATTATTCATTAGTACTTCTGGAGTTTTGGGCAAATACATAGCAATGCCATCTGAAGTAATTATTTGGTTTCGGTCTGCTTTTGCGATGATTTTTTTGTGTGCTTTTTGTAAATACAAGAAAATAAATCTAAACGTTATTCATCTAAAAACACATATCCCTTTGATTATCAGCTCACTTTTTATGGCTGCTCATTGGGTAACTTATTTTTATGCATTAAAATTATCGAATGTAGCTTTAGGAATGCTTTCTTTATTTACATTTCCAGTAATAACTGCATTATTAGAACCTCTTTTTTTGAAATCAAAATTTAATCCAACACACCTTGTTCTTGGTATTATGGTACTTATTGGAGTGTCTATTTTAGCTCCTGAATTTAACATAGAAAGTTCTGATGTAAGAGGTATTATATTTGGGTTATTTTCTGCCTTATGTTATTCAATTAGAATCTTAATTTTAAAACAACATGTTAATAATTATCACGGAAGCATGCTTATGTTTTATCAAACCACTGTAATTACAATAGTACTCTTTCCTGTATTATTTTTTATGGATATCTCTGGTTTTCAATCTCAATTCCCATACCTTCTCTTGCTAGCTTTGTTAACTACGGCCGTTGGTCATAGTTTAATGGTTCATTCTTTGAAGTTTTTTTCAGCATCTACCGCTACAATTATAAGTAGCATTCAACCTGTTTTTGGAATTATAATAGCTATTATAGTTGTTGATGAAATTCCAAGTAAAAACACTATTTGGGGAGGATTACTAATTATTTCAACCGTGTTTATTGAGACAATAAGATCTAAAAAAATAAGCTAATTTATTTGGTCAATACATCTTGGTAATTACGTTTTACAAAGACTAAGATTGTTTCCAAAATTTCACCCATATTATTGCACTCTTTAAACTTAACATCTCCAACATATTTAATCAAATGCTTTTTTAAAAGTTGCACATTATTAGGAAAAGAAATCGTGTCATTTTTCATGCATTTAATTAAACGAGTAGCTCTTCTTGGAGATGTAATCATTCTCTTCGCCATAAAAGAACGCTCTTCTAACTTATACTGATTAATAGAATTATTGTCTAATTTTCTATTTACCATGTCTACAATTTTGAAATTTTCTTTCAAAAATTGTAAATTATATACTTTTAAATTTCCTTCAAAAGATTGTTGATCAAAATCAATCGCTCTAATTTTATAAATAATTTGATCAAAATCATGCGTTGGAATAATTACATAATTATAGGAACGCATGTCTCCAAGTAGGCGAACCAAACAACGTTCTTTAAATTTTACAAATTCTTTTGCTATTTGAGATTTTTCTGATTCTGTACATTTTGGTAAGAAATCTTTAATAAAATCATCTCCTGGAATTCCTGAAATATGTTCTTCAATTAAGGTGTCTTTGTGTACTAAAAAATTCATAGTATGAGGAGACAAAATATGTTCTAATTCTAAGCCATAAATTCTTGAAGCATCTGCTTTTTTAACGTAGAAATAGGTGTAATTATCATTTATAATATTTCTAATTTTTATCCGAAAAGGTTTTGAATTACCAAAAGTACAGTAATCAATGGCATCTACATTTAAAAAAGGAATGGTTTCATCACTTCCATCTGAATGTAATATGGTGTATATTTTTTTTAAACTAGTATCAATTTCTTCTCTATCATACTCAGAATAATAAGTTCTTATCCACAGCGTATCTTCTTCATTTTTATCATAAACAGTAACAGATCCTTGAAAGCGTAATAAATCGTCATAAAGAATAGAAATTTTTACATTTCTATTGTATTTTTTTAAATATCTATCTAACATTTCATTTACAGGAAATGTTGGTTTTTTTTTAGACATTAATTTTTTTTCTGCTGCCATCTACTCTAAGATTATAATCAAATGTACTATATAATCTTTTTAATCAACTCAATTTAAACATCTTTCCTGGCAAAGGCTTCACAACATTTTTCAACTCTAACTGCAATAAGATGGTTGCCAATTGATAAACCGGAATATGAGTTTCTAATGCAATAACATCTAACAGTTCAGGTTCTTTTTGTTGTAAAAAATCAACTATTTTTTGTTCTACATCAGTCAGCTCTACAAATAATCTTGTTTGTTCAGGGGTGGTAGTCTTTGAAATATCCCAATTAAGCATTTTTACAATATCTTCTGAAGATTGTAGTAAATGAGCTTTATTTCTATAAATTAAATCATTGCAGCCTTCACTCATTCTATCATTAATTCTTCCCGGAACCGCAAACACATCTCTATCGTATGAATTTGCAATATCGGCTGTAACTAAAGAACCTCCTTTTGATGCAGATTCTACAACAATTGTAGCCTTAGATATTCCGGCCACAATCCTATTCCTTCTTAAGAAATTTTCTCGCTGAGGAGCTTCATTATGAAAAAATTCTGTAATAAAACCTCCGTGCTGATTAACTTTATGGATATATTTTTTATGAACTTTTGGATATATTTGTTCTAAGCCATGAGCTAAAACTGCAATTGTTTGTAGGTTGTTCTTCATGGCAGCCTTGTGGGCGCATATGTCTACTCCATAAGCAAAGCCACTTACAATAATAGGATTATAAACAGCTAACTCATCTATGAGTTTTTCACAGAAACTACTACCATAATTTGTCATTGTTCTAGTGCCTACAATAGAAATAATTTTTTCATTTGAAAAATCAATAGTTCCGTCTTTAAAAAACAAAATTGGGGCATCTATACAATGTTGTAAATTTAGTGGGTAGTCTTTGTCTAGAAAATATGAATATTCAATCTTATGTTTCTTGATATATTGAAATTCTTTTTCAGCCAATTGCTGATTAGAATCATCTAATAAGTTTTGAATAGCATAGCTACCAATTCCATTAATTTTTTGAAGTATGTAGTTCTTCTCTTTAAAAATATCGGCGGCAGAACCTACAGTAGCAATGAGTTTTTTTGCTAGAATGTCGCCTATAGATCGAGTCTTTTGCAAACGCAAAAGTGCTAGGATTTCTTCTTCTTTCACAATACAATTTTTTTACTTTCAATATACAAATATATTGTTGATAATTATTTGACACTTTTAACACATCTTTTATTTAATTTTTTATCTTTGTTAAGATGGCTATAGCAAACTACATAAAAGATTTATTATACAGATATGATTGTGTTATTGTACCTCACTTTGGAGGTTTTGTAACCAACAAAACAAGCGCTCAAATTGGTGAAGATTCTCTCACTTTTTATCCACCAACAAAACAAGTAGGTTTTAATGTGAACCTCAATCATAACGATGGCTTATTAGCCAATTATATTGCTTCTTCAGAAAATATTTCTTTTGATCAAGCAACTTCTAAAATTGAAGATATTGTTGCTGTATGGAATAAAACAATTAAGACAGCTCCTTTGCAAATTAACAATGTTGGTTCATTTTCTCTAAATGAAAAAAAACAATTAGTTTTTAGTCCAACCAACAATGTCAACTATTTGAGATCTTCATTTGGATTAACTACTTTTGAATCTTCTGTTATTGAAAGGGTTCACAAAAAGGTAATCCCACTTGTTCCCGTTAAAAATACTCAAAGAAAAATTCCTGTAATTTTAAAATATGCTGCTTCTGTTGCTGTGATGTTATCTCTTTCATATGTTGGATGGACGGGGTATGAAAACAAGCAAGAACAATTAAACTTTGCTCAAGATCAAAAACAATTAGAGGAAAAAATTCAATCTGCGACATTTGTAATAGAAAATCCTTTAGCTACTATAGAATTAAATGTAAACAAAGAACTTCCAAAACCTTTTCACGTTATTGCTGGTGCATTTCAATTTGTAGAAAATGCACATAAAAAAGTTGATCAACTAAAAGCAAAGGGATTTAATGCTGTTATTTTAGGAACCAATAAGTGGGGGTTAACACAAGTTGCCTATACTTCTTTTTATAAAAAATCAGATGCATTCCAAAGCCTTGCTGATATTAGAAAAATTGATTCTAAAGACGCTTGGTTGTTAGTTAAAAAATTCGAGTAATTTATATCTCTTTTCTTCACTAACTTATCATCAATCTTTGTGATTGTTTATCTTTGTAAAAAATTACAGATGACACCAAAAACACCCAGTGAATCGTTAACAATTCTTACAGATCTTGTCTTACCAGGAGAAACAAATTATCTTGACAATCTTTTTGGTGGTGAGTTATTAGCAAGAATGGATAGAGCTTGTAGTATTGCTGCTCGTCGTCATTCTAGAAGAATCGTTGTTACTGCCTCTGTAAACCACGTAGTCTTTACAAAATCGGTTCCTGTAGGAAGTGTAGTTACTATTGAAGCTAAAGTTTCTAGAGCTTTTAAATCATCTATGGAAATATATGTAGATGTTTGGATTGAGGATAGACAATCTGGCTCTAAAACTAAAGTAAATGAAGGTATTTATACTTTTGTTGCCGTAGATGAAACTGGAAAACCTGTTGAAATTGCTCAAATAACTCCAGAAACAACGCTAGAAAAAGAGCGTTTTAATGGCGCTTTAAGGAGAAAACAATTAAGTCTGGTTTTAGCCGGAAAAATGCAACCGAATGATGCAACCGAATTGAAGGCATTATTTGTAAACTAAGTGTTACTTAAGAACCATCTTTAATTACTAAGTGTTTTTAGTATCTTAGTTATATTGCCTAACAATTGTTAATTTCTAAACTATCACATCATCTATGATTCAATCCTATAAGAAAAACCCTGCATTAGCAAATAAGTATGACACCATTATTATTGGTTCTGGAATGGGTAGCTTAACTACTGCAGCAATTCTTGCTAAAGAAGGCCAAAAAGTTTTAATATTAGAACGTCATTATACAGCTGGTGGTTTTACACATGTTTTTAAAAGAAAAGGGTTTGAGTGGGATGTTGGTATTCATTATATAGGTGAGGTTCAAAGACCCACTTCTGTGATAAGAAAATTATTTGATTATATTTCTAATGCCCAATTAAAATGGGCAGATATGGGAGATGTTTATGATAAAATTATTATTGGAGATAAAGAATATGATTTTGTAAAAGGAACACAAAATTTTAAAGACCAACTTACTGCTTATTTTCCAGATGAAAAAGAAGCAATTGACAGCTATGTAGCACTTGTTTTTAAAGCAATAAAAACAAGTCAAAAATTTTACATTAATAAGGCTTTACCTTCCATAATAAATTTCTTTATTGGTAAAAAAATGAGAGCTCCTTTTTATGAGTTTTCTGATAAAACCACCTATGAAGTTCTAAAGTCTATTACAGATAATGAAGAGCTTATTAAGGTGTTAACTGGCCAGTATGGAGATTATGGATTAGCTCCTAAAAAGAGCAGTTTTGTGATGCATGCAGCAGTAGCAAGACATTATTTTGATGGAGGTAGTTTTCCTGTTGGTGGTTCTTCTCAAATTGCCAAAACAATAGATACCGTTATTGAAAAAGCTGGTGGTACTATTTTAATTAGTGCAGATGTTGAAGAAATAATTATTTCTAACCATACTGCAACTGGAGTAAAAATGAAAGATGGAAAAATTTTCTCTGCAAAAAATATTATTAGTGGAGCTGGAATTATGACTACATATAACAGACTTATTCCTACTACTATTGCTGAGAAATACAAGCTTAAAAATCAACTACAGAAGGTAGATCGTTCTGTTTCTCATGCATGTTTATATCTAGGATTAGAGGGTTATCCTGAAGAGTTAAAACTTCCAAAAACAAATTACTGGATTTACCCTAGTGATTTAGATCATGATGCTTCTGTTGACCGGTATTTAGCCAATATTGAAGAAGAATTTCCAGTAGTCTATATTTCATTTCCATCTGCAAAAGATCCAGATTGGAATCAAAGATATCCTGGAAAAAGCACCATAGATATTATTACATTAGTGCCGTATGAATTTTTTGAATCTTGGGATGGCAGTAAATGGATGAAGCGTGGGGAAGACTATACCAAATTAAAAGAAAAAATAACACAAAGGCTACTAGAAGTATTATACAAAAGAATCCCTCAAGCCAAGGGTAAAATAGCTCACTATGAACTTTCTACTCCATTAACTACGAAACACTTTATAAACTATGATAAAGGTGAGATCTATGGCTTAGATCATAGTCCAAAAAGGTTTCGTCAAGAATTTCTAAAGCCAAAAACTCCTATTAAAAACCTATATCTAACTGGCCAAGATATTGTTACTGCAGGTGTTGCTGCAGCCCTGTTTTCTGGGGTAATAACAAGTGCTGCTATGACTGGTAAAAATATCATGAAAAAAGTGATGGCTAATTAATTTCTTAAAATCCAGCTAGTAGGATTTAATCTAGTTGTGTTTTTTGACAATACAAAAATAAGCTTCGTTTTTCCTGTAATTCTATCTGTAAAAATCTTCCCTAAAGGCTGTCCGGTTTTTACTTTTTCTCCATCACTAACATAAACACTTTCTAAGTTATTATAAATAGAAATATAGTTTCCGTGTCTAATTAAAACAGATTTTTTTCCTTCAGATTGAGTTTGTATGGCTAAAACTTCACCGTTAAAAATAGCTTCTGCATTAGATCCTTTTTTGGTTGCAATATGAATTCCGGTACTGTTAATATAGTTTCCAGAATAGACCGGGTGTGGTTGTTTACCAAATCTCCTTGTAATAAGTCCACTTTCTACAGGCCAAGGAAGCTTGCCTTTGTTTTGCTCAAATCTAACTGCTAAAGCCTTAGCTTCTGGGGTTAGTAAAAACCCTTTAGACTTTTTAGCTCCTTTTATTGCATTAGATTTTGCAATGGCATCTTTAATTATTTTATCTATTCTTTCCGATATTTTCTTTTGTTCTTGCTCCTTTTTTCGTAATTCTCTCTTATATTTTTTTTCTTGAGTTATTATCTCAGAAATTAATTTCTGTTGATCTATTTTTTCCTCTTCAATTTTTATTTTTTGCTCTTCTTCACTAGATAATAAGGTGTCTTTTAATTGCTTTTGAAACAACAATGAGTCTTTTAATTTCAAAAACTTATTGGTTAAAAGATGTACTTCTTCTCCTTGTTTTTTTCTAAAAGAAGCATACTGTTTCATATACTTTACTCTTTTATAGGCTTGATAAAAACTTTTTGAAGAAAATAAAAACAGGGTGCTGCTTTGTTGAGATTTACTTTTGTATGATTTGTAAATCATTGCGGCATAATCTTCTTTTAGCGTAATTAATTTTTTATCTAATTGTTGAATATCTTTTTCATAAATAACTATTTCATTAGATAATGATTGCACCTCTAAATTTATGGTTGAAATATATTTTTCTCTAACAATAATTTTCTGATTTAAATCTTTTAAATCTTCGAGAGCATTTTTTTCACTTTTTTTGGCATCAAAAAGCAACTTATTTACCATTGTAATTTCTTTTTTTATTCTAGTTCGATCTTGCTCTAACTGCTTTCGAGATTTTTTTTGTGCAGCTAAAGATATCGTTAGAAAAAAAAGAACTAAAAAAGATATGTATTGGTACTTTTTAAGCATTAAAGTTTAATGGGTTTGTAACTAGATGGTATTTTATAAGGAGTACTAATTTGTTTGTTTAAAGTTACTGATTTAAAATCAATAGTTATCTTGGTATAATTCTCTGCTTGTGAAGCATTAATCACAATTTTTTTAGGCACTAATTGTTTCTCTAATAAACTATAACTTTTATAGTCTATTTGTACTATTTTATTTTCTTTGTAAGTCTTTAACAGTTGTTTTTTTAACCTATAATTATTAGGGTCAAAGAAAAAGAATATACGATACAATTTATGTTGCTTCTTTGGAGTTAACTTGTGTAAATTTTCGGCTACTTCTGATAGATATTTTTGCTTTTTTAAATCTAAAATACTTTCTCCAAGCAATAAATTTTGAACCTGTTTGTAAGTAATTTTAGTCCCTAACATTTTTTCTAAAAGCGAAAAGTCTCCTTCAAAATATTTTTTATCAATAAGCGAATAATAACTAAAAGTTGTTGGGGTTATTTTTACTCTAAAAGCACTAATAATTTTAGATCCTTTCATCCAGATAATAGAATCTTTTTGTATTCGAAGGGTTACTGTAAAACTCACCCTATTTCTTTTTCCATTTCTAGCATCTACATATCCAATTTTTAACCTAGCATCTAGTGTTTTAGCAGCAAAAGAAATTGCAGTATGTTTTTTAATAATTTTTTTGACGGAGATGCTTTTAACAGCTTCAGCATTGGAGCTAACAAGGTTTTTTTTGCTTTTACAAGAACCAAATACTATTAAAAAAAGAAATAAACAGCTTATTATTCTCATATTAGATTTTGTGATTTTTAAGTTTTATTTTATACTCTAATGCTTTTTCAGGATTGTTTATGCTAGTGTATGCTTTAACTAAAGTAGAATAAAACTGAGCTTCTAGCAATGAGTTTTCTATTACAAAATCTATTCCAATTTCTAAAACATCAATAGCTTGTTGATGCTTTTTTTGAAGCTGTAATGCCTTTCCTCTAGAAAGATACGCAAATGGTTGCGCTGGATAAAGATCAATTGCTAGGCTGCTATACTTATAAAACACTTCAGTATTTTCATTAATTGCTAGAGTTAATATTTTCTTCAACTTAGAAAAAGAAGGTTTATTGGCTTCATAATCAGTAATTAATTGAGTTAAACTATCCTTACTTACTTTCAGAGCTATGGGTTTATTTTTGAGTTCTAACTTAACTTTTAACTGATTTAATCTTGTAGTTAAACCAGTTTCTTTTTCTACCATATAAATCAAAGACAAGGCTTTTGTGTATTCACTATTTAAATAGTATAACCAAATTAATTCTGAGCGCTGTTTGGGCTTTTGCTGCACAATTGTTAATTGAGTCTTTATTGCCTCCTGATAATTTTTCTCTTTTTTTTGAATGGCTACTAAATGTAATAATATCCAGGTATTCGTTGGCTCTAGAAGTAATGCTTTGTTAATGTATTGTGTTGCTTCGCTTGTTTTATTTAACAGTAAATAATTTTTAGAAAGCTCAAAATAGATGGTTTTATTATTTGGGGAAATAGTATTGCATTCTTCTAAGTTTTCTATCGCTATTTGATAGTTTTTAATTGACTTTTCTGACAGAGATTTAAAAAAATATTCTTGAAATTTAATGTTATTTTCTTCTGCGATTTCTTTCGCCTTTGGAATGCTATCTTGTGAGTAAGAACAAAAAGGATTGAACAACAGCCCAAGAAAGACACTAAGTACAATCCTTTTAATCATTTCTATTTATTTTTATGTCAGCTCTGAATAATCACCAATACTTACAGAGGTGAAATTACCGTTATAGGTTGCATGATTTCCAATCATTGCATTTTCTAGGCTAGCATTTAAGATGGTAACATTTGTTTGAATTAAGGAATTTGAAATTTTAGAATCTTCTACCAAGCTATTTTCTCCAATGGAGACATAAGGACCAACCGTAGTGTTTTTTAAAATTACATTTTCTCCAATATAACAAGGCTGTATAATTTTAGAGTTTTCTAATACAACAGAATCAGCAACTAAATTATTCTTTTTATCATGCTCAAAGCCTAATATTTTTTTATTGGTATCTACTGTTGGATCTTTCTTGCCACAATCCATCCAAACATCAACTTTTCCAGGCAAAAATTTAGCTCCTTCTTTTTTTAATGTTTCTAACACGTCGGTTAATTGAAATTCGCCTGAAGGCCTGAGATCATTTTCTATCAAATAGCTTATCTCTTTAGAGAGTTTATCACCATCCTTAAAATAATAGATTCCTATAATTGCTAAATCAGATACAAACTCTGTTGGTTTTTCAACAAAATCAGTAATATAACCATCGTTTAATTTTACAACTCCAAAGGCGCTAGGATCTTCTACTTGTTTCACCCAAATTGCACCATCTGCCTCAGCATTTAGAGTGAAGTCTGCTTTAAACAGTGTGTCTGCAAAGGCTACCACACAAGGCCCTGTTAAAGAGTCTTTTGCGCAAAAAATTGCATGAGCAGTACCCAAAGCTTCTTCTTGAACATATACAGAGCCTTTAGCTCCTAATTCTTTTGCTATTTTTAATAACTTATCTTTAGTATTAGTAGGAAATCCTTTTGCTGATGGGCCAATTATAAAAGCTATTTCATCAATAGGTTGATTGACTACAGAGGTTATATCTTCTACTAATCTTTGAACTATAGGTTTGCCAGCAATAACTGTTAAGGGTTTTGGAATTGTTAAAGTATGAGGTCTTAAACGAGATCCAATACCGGCCATGGGGACTATAATTTTCATATTTTTTTTGTGTTTTTTAGGTACTGCAATATACCATTTATTGAGCAATTTTTAAAAGGATAAGAATCTAAATCCCTTTGGGAATTGCGTCAATTAAATTCTTTGTATACCTAGATTTTGGTGCTCTGTATATTTCATCTGCATCATTAATTTCTTCAATTTTTCCTTGATTCATAACAATTAATTGATCCGACATATATTTAACAACAGCTAAATCATGTGAAATAAAAATATATGAGAAATTAAACGCTGTTTTTAATTCATTCAACAGATTAAGAACTTGTGCTTGAACAGAAACATCTAGTGCAGAAACAGATTCATCACAAATAATCAATTTTGGTTTTAATGCAATTGCTCTTGCAACGCCTATTCTTTGTCTTTGTCCTCCAGAAAATTCATGAGGATACCTATTGAAGTGACCTTCCTCTAAACCAACTTTTTTTAATAAGTCTAGAACATATAATTTTCGTTCATTATAAGAAGATAATATCTTATGAACAGTCATTGGTTCTAGAATTGAATTCCCAACAGATATTCTAGGATTTAATGAAGAAAATGGGTCTTGAAAAATAATTTGAATCTCCTTTCTCAAATTTCTTAACTCTAATGTAGAAAGATGTGTAATATCTTTCCCTTTATAAAATATTTTTCCAGAAGTAATTTCTTCTAGATGTAAAATTGATCTTCCTAAGGTAGTTTTTCCACAACCAGACTCACCAACTAAGCCTAATGTCTCTCCTTCATATAATTTAAAAGACACATTATCTATCGCTTTAATTGGTGGTTTTTTATAAAAACTACCAATTCTTTCAAAATATTTTTTTAAGGCAACTATTTCTAATAATGGTTTTGAGGCATATATTTTTTGATGAAACTTTTCTCTTTCTCTTGTAGAGTAAATTTCAGATACAGCCTCGTGATTCATAAAATCATTAACAGTTGGTAGTTTTTTTAACCTTTGATTAAGACTTGGTTTAGAATTAATAAGTCCTTTGGTATATTCATTCTTTGGGTGATAAAAGATGTCCTTTGTTGTTCCTTTTTCAATAATTTCTCCTTTATAGATAACAATCACATCATCAGCAATTTCTGAAACTAATGGCAAATCATGAGATATAAAAAGAATGCTCATGTCATTTTGCTCCTGCAGTTCTTTTAAAAGAAGTATTATTTCTTTTTGCACCGTCACATCTAATGCGGTGGTAGGTTCATCAGCTATTAAGATGTCTGGCTTACAAGCTATAGCCATCGCTATCATTACTCGTTGCTTTTGACCACCACTTATTTGATGTGGGTATGAATTAAAAATCCTATCAGAATTGGGTAGTTTTACTTTTTCAAAAAGAGCAATAACTTCTTCAAAAATTTCTTTTTTGTTTAAACCTGTATGTTGTTTTAAAACTTCATAAACTTGTTTTCCGCAAGTTAATGTTGGATTAAGAGAACTCATTGGTTCTTGAAAAATCATTCCTATTTTTCTTCCTCTTATTTTTTGAATATTTTTATCAGAGATATTAATAAGATCTTTCCCTTTAAAAAAAATCTCCCCTTCTAGGGTGGCGTTTTCAGATAACAAACCAAGAATTGCTAAAGCAGTAACAGATTTACCACTACCAGATTCACCAACTATGCCTAAAATTTTATTTTTATCTAGCTGAAAAGAAATTTTTCTAACAACATCATTTTCTTGTTTATTAGATAAGAATTTTACAGTAAGGTTGTTTACTTTTAAAATCATTATAAAAAATATTTTTTTTTAAATCCACTTTTCTAAGTAGATATATCCCCATTTATGGGTACTACTAAATGTATAAAAAATAAATGTTGAATATACTATCATAGATAGGGTATTTGGTTAATGAAAATTGATAAAACATCTATTCTTGTGTATGTAAAATTACATATTGAATTTGAATTCATGAGGCTATATATTAAACATAAAAAAAGATTTAGTACCCTTTTCTAGGGAACTAAAAATTTCACTAATTCAAGGTATTGTGGTGTTAAAGTTAAGTAACTATTTTTACAGTGTTATTGTTCTTTGAATTAGTTTTTTAATTAATGTTATTTGTGTTAGAAATTGTGACCCCCTATAAACATTCTACAAATAATAACATTTATTAAGTTTATTAACTTAGGGCAACCCCCCAAGCCTTTGTTAATATCTCTGAAAACCTAGAAAATTATTTTTCTAGGTTTTTATTTTTTATAAAAATTATTTTAATTGGAGTATTTCTCTAATACTTTCAATATTCATAATTAAATGAGAAGCTGAGTGTTCTAATCAGGTTTTTTTAGTTCCTTTGTCGAAATTTATTTTTGTGAATTATATTTCAGTAGAAAACATCTCTAAATCTTATGGAGATAGAACATTATTTAAGAATCTTTCATTTGGAATCAATAAAAACCAAAAGGTTGCTTTTGTTGCAAAAAATGGAACAGGAAAAACATCTATACTAAATATTATTGCAGGATTAGATACCCCTGATGAAGGACAGGTGATTCAACGAAAAGATATTCAAATTGCGTACCTATCACAAAATCAAATTTTTGATGATAGCCTTTCTGTTGAGCAAACTATTTTTGCAACTGAGAATAGGATTTTACCTATTATAAAACAATACGAAAAAGCACTAGAAAACCCAGAAGATTCTGACAACTATCAAAAAGCTTTTGATCTAATGGATCAACACAATGCTTGGGATTTTGAGACTCAATACAAATTAGTACTATCAAAATTAAAATTAACCGATTTGTCTATGAAAGTAGGCAAGCTTTCAGGAGGTCAGAAAAAAAGATTAAGTTTAGCTATTTTATTAATTAATAAGCCAGATTTAATCATTTTAGATGAACCAACAAATCATTTAGATTTAGAAATGATTGAATGGTTAGAAGAGTACTTTAAAAAGGAAAAAATAACCTTATTTATGGTGACTCATGATCGTTATTTTCTAGAAAGAGTTTGTAACGAAATTATAGAATTAGATCATGGTGAGCTTCATAAATACAAAGGAAACTATTCTTATTATTTAGAAAAGAAAGAAGAAAGAATTACACAGGAGGCTACCACTACAAATAAAGCAAAAAATCTGTTTAAGAAAGAACTAGATTGGATGCGCAGACAACCAAAAGCGAGAACAACAAAATCTAAATCTAGAATTGATGATTTTTCTGAAATCAAAGAAAAAGCCCATAAAAGAAGACAAGATCATACCGTTCAGTTAGAAATAAACATGGAACGCTTAGGAAGTAAAATTGTAGAGCTTCACAAGCTAAAAAAATCATTTGGCGATTTAAAAATTCTTGATGGCTTTGAATATGTATTTCAAAAAGGAGAGCGTATTGGTGTTATCGGAAAAAATGGAACAGGTAAATCGTCTTTTTTAAACATACTTACAGACAGAGAACCTATTGATGGAGGAAAAGTAGTAGTTGGTGAAACTGTAAAATTTGGATACTACACTCAAAAAGGAATTGTTGTAAAAGAAGGACAAAAAGTAATTGAAGTTATTAAAGAATTTGGAGAAGAAATTCCTTTAACAAAAGGACGACGTATTTCTGCTTCTCAGCTATTAGAACGTTTTCTATTTGATAAAAAAAAGCAATATGATTTTGTTGAAAAATTAAGTGGTGGAGAGCAAAAACGATTGTACCTCTGTACTGTCTTAATACAGAATCCTAACTTTTTAATTCTTGATGAACCAACCAATGATTTGGATGTAATTACCTTAAATGTGTTAGAAAGTTTCTTGCTAGACTTTCCAGGGAATCTAATTGTAGTATCTCATGACAGGTATTTTATGGACAAAATTGTGGATTCGTTATTTGTTTTTAGAGGCGATGGAGTTGTTGAAAATTTTCCAGGAAATTACTCAGATTACAGAACTTACGAAGACTCTAAGCCTAAAGAAAAAGTTGTGAAAGTTGAAAAAAAACAAGCTGTGATTACTCCCTCTAAAGTGAAATTATCGTTTGAAGAAAAAAGAGAATTTGGTTCTCTGGAAAAAGATATAGAACGATTAGGTCGCAAAAAGAAATCTATTGAAGCTTCTTTTATGCAAGAAGGAATTTCACAAGAGCAAGTAAAAGAAAAATCTGAAGAACTTCATAAAGTTATTTCTTCACTAGAAGAAAAAGAAGAAAGATGGTTTGAAATTTCTTTAAAACTAGAAGGTTAAACGTTTATTATTTCATGCTCTTCTACTGGCTTTTCATTATTAAAACGCATTAATAATTGTGCAACAGCTATGGTGTCTTTTTCACAGTACTTTACAATCCTTTCTAGATTTTTATCTTTATAATATACCTTAGCAACCTCACTCCCATCTATATCATCTTTGGGAGACGAGATTCCTAAAATTGTGGTTAATAATTGTAAAGAGCTGTAGTGTTTATAATCTCCAAACTTCCAAAGTTCCATTGTGTCTAAATGTGGAATCTCCCATGGTTTTTTACCAAATAAATTTAGTTT
>Ga0114995_10000715_pt1 | contig 23199 bp, 26 predicted proteins | sample ArcticOcean_MG_C_11_FD_87038 | JGI IMG/M metagenome (GOLD analysis project Ga0114995, IMG submission 87038) | Marine microbial communities from western Arctic Ocean - ArcticOcean_MG_CB2_154 | ecosystem: Environmental > Aquatic > Marine > Oceanic | place: Arctic Ocean: Canada Basin | collected... | reverse complement strand
TCATTATGAATTTATCTAAAAAATTCCAATTTTTATTGGATATAAAGTCAGAAAATCATAAAAAATTTACATCAACACAAAAAAATTACTCTATCGGTGGCATATTATTGATAATATTTTTTATGTTAAATTATCTTAATAGAATGGAGTATTTAAATACTTTGTTTTATTTTTTAATTTTTTCAATTGGGTTATTGTCAGATTTAAAAACTCTTAATAGTCCCAAACTTAGATTTTTATTACAAATATTTTTTTTAATTTTGTTCATTTTTTTGTTAGACATAAGAATATTTAATACCAGAATTGATATTTTTGATGAACTATTGAAAAATAATGTTCTTAATTATTTCTTTGTTGTATTTTGTCTTATGATTTTAATTAATGGTAATAATTTCGTTGATGGCATCAATACGCTGTTAATTAACTACTATTTAATCATATTTGGAACTCTATTATTTTTTTTACCAGAATTTATTCATAATACAGAATTTTTAAAGTATTTTATTATTCTCTTATTAGTAATTTTAGCATTTAATTTAAGTGGCAAAATTATTCTTGGTGACTCTGGATCCTATGTACTTGGGCTTTTTTCAGGAATCTATTTAATTAATTTTTCAAATCAAAACTTATTTATTTCTCCTTTTTTTATTATTTTATTACTTTGGTACCCTTGTTTTGAATTACTCTTTTCTATGATTAGAAGAAGTGGATCTAAAACTACCATGTATAAGCCTGATATTTATCACTTACATCAATTGCTTTTTAACCTTTTTAAAAAAAAAGTTCATGTCAAAAGTAATATTAATCACTTTATAGTTTCTTCACTTATAAATTTTTATAATATAATTATAATTTTCATAGGAGTAAATTATATTAACCAGACTGAAAAATTAATAATAATTATAATATTAAATTTGATTATTTATACCCTGATTTACTTTTTTTTAAGAAAAAATAAAAATTACTAATTTAAGATTTTTTTAATTTAATATTCTCAAATGTCAAAACCAAACCAAAATTAATCCAAAAAATTGAAGCAGTGTATGTTGTAAAAAAGCTACCTGAGGGAAGTGGTAAAAATATAGTAACAAATATATAGATTAAGGCACCTAAGTGAAAAATATTTTTATTTTTATTATAGATAATAATTCCACGAATAATAAAATATATGAAAAAACTTAAGAACATTGTGTAGCCAAAAATTCCTAATTGAGACAATATTTCAAGGTGCAGTTGATGTGGGTGTGTAGAGCACCTTTCCAAGTTAGAAAGAAATCTTTTGTCATCATATTTTTTCATCGCATCTTTATAACATTCCTCCATAAAATTTTTAATACCTATACCAATTAGGGGGTAATTTTTAAAAATTTTAATAGAGGTTCCATAATGTGCTCCATATTGAGAATTATAGTAATATCCTACAATTCCATTTTCTAAAATATATGCTGTAAACTGACCAGAAAATCTATTTTTTAATTCTTTGTTTGTATTGATGGCCGTCATCATTAAAATAAAAATTAATGATAAAATTAATAATTTATACCTATATTTATATTGATCCCAAAATAATAAAAAAATTATAATTCCAAATAATATTCTTACAAAGTTTGCTCTTTCTCCTATTAAAAAGGCAATTATTGTAAAAGTAATTATCAAAAGTAAAACTAAATATTTTTTCTTATAAAAAGTTTTTATACATGCCCCTACAGCAAAAAAATAAAACCCCAAATAGTATCCACCGATTTTTAATTCATCATTCATTACACCTGATAATCTTCCCCAAAAAACATTAGACATTCCAAATAAGTTTTTACCATTAAAATATTCGACTAAAAGATCAATAGAAATAAAAAAAAAAGTAAGTACCCACATAACTAATATTAATCGAAAATACTTAAAATTATTATTATTCAAATAATAGGAAATAGCCGCAGCCAATAAAATAAACCTTATAAAGCCAATACTACGTTGCAATGAATTTTGAAAATTAATAGAAAAAAAAAGATTGATAATTAAGAAAATAAAAAAAACAAATAAAAAAATAAATATTCTATTATTAAAGTATTCATATTTTTTATTTTTTATAGAATCAAATAAAAAAAGAACTGCAATACTAGTGATGGAAATATTAATTAAGATGGATGAAGAAACTATAAATATAGGGAGTAAACAAATTAAAATAGTTGCAAAAAAATGGTTTAAATTTCCATTTCTTAAGGATTTGAAATCATCGGAGATGTTTTGCACATACATTTTATTAAAACTTTCTATTTAAAGAATTTATAGACAATATTGCTAATAAATATAGAGATTTTATCAAAGGTAATTTTTCATAATTTCTGTATACTCTAAATGCATCTAAAATTTTTTGAAAAAAATTAGATGATAGTGAATTAGGAGTATAATTCCATGTCACAAGAATTTCTCTTAAATTGTATGCTAAATAATTTTTTTTTGTTATCTTAAGCCAAGCTGCAAAATCTTCTTGTGTCCTTAGGTTTGAAAACAAATTTTCATCAATTATTTTTTTTCTTATCATTACCGTTGATAGGCCAATGTCACAGGAAAAAAGTAGATTTTTATAACCTATGTGATCATTTCTATATATAACTTTTATAATCTTATTTTTAATTTTTTTTTGATAAGCACAAAAAATAAAATCATAATTATGTTTATTTAAAAAATTTAGCTGATTTTCAATTTTTTTAGGATGCCACTCATCATCTGCATCAATAAACGATATAATAGTTCCATTGGAATTTTTAATTCCTATATTACGTGAATAGCCAGCACCTAAGTTTTTATAGTTTTTTATAATTTTGATTTTTTTATTGTCATTTATAATATTTCGTAACTTATCTAAATCTCTTTGGTCTATATCGTCATAAATAATTAATAGTTCATAATTTTGGTATGTTTGATTCAAAACAGAATTAATTGCATGCCTCACATAGTCAATTTTTTTATAATAGGGCATTATTATTGTAATTAATTGCATAATTTATTAATAATTTTTATTTACTTTTAATTTAATGCTATATAACAAAAAAAATAATAAAACGTTTATTATCATAATTACTTTTGAATATATACGTTGTAAACGCCAAAATAAACACAGTGAAAGATTTAACATTAATTATACCTACAAAAAATGAAGTAGAATCCCTACCTACTTTTTTAAATGAGCTTACAAATTTTGAGTGTTCAAAGTTAATTGTACTCCAAAAAGAAGATTTAGAGACAATAAAGATTACAAAAGAAATACCAAATATTGAAACTCATTATCAAATAAACAATGGATATGGTAATGCTCTAATTGAAGGAATTAATGCAGTCAAAACAAAATATTTTTGTATAATCAATGCAGATGGATCAATGGATCCCAAATATCTTCTGGAAATGTATCAAAGATGCCAAGATAAAGATTTAGTATTTGCTTCTAGATATCAAAAACCTGGAGGAGGAAGTGATGATGATGACATCATTACATATGTTGGTAATCAATTTTTCACTTTTATGGGAAATATTTTTTTTAAACTAAATATCTCAGATATTTTGTATACATACATTTTGGGTAAAAAAGACTCATTCGAAAAATTACACCTTAAGAGTTTTGACTTTAGGATTTGTGTTGAGATGCCAATTAAAGCGAAAAGGTTAAACTTTAACTACGAATGTATGGCTAGTTTTGAAAGGTCAAGAATAGGTGGAAAAAAGAAGGTAAATCCAATAAAAGATGGTTTATTAATTTTATCAGAAATGGTAAAATTATTTTTTAAAAGATAACTCTGTAGTTTTAAATTTTATGAAAAAAAAAGCATTAATATTTGGTATTACAGGACAAGATGGTTCTTACCTTGCTGAGTTCTTATTAAAAAAAAATTATATTGTACATGGAGTTAAAAGAAGATCTTCATCAATTAATACAGGAAGAATTGATCACATTTACCAAGACCCTCACATAAAAAAAAGATCTTTCATTTTACATTATGGGGATATTACTGATTCTTTAAATGTCGCAAGACTCATTAAAGAAATTAAACCAGATGAAATATATAATCTTGCTGCTCAATCTCATGTCGCAGTTTCCTTTGACTCTCCAGAGTATACTGCAAATGCAGACGCATTAGGCACGTTAAGGATATTAGAAGCAATTAGATTTAATAATTTAAATAAGAAAACAAGATTTTACCAAGCAGGCACATCTGAATTGTATGGAAGAACTGAAAAAACACCTCAAGACGAAAACACACCTTTTCATCCTGCTAGCCCATATGCTGTTGCAAAATTATATGCGCATTGGATAACAATTAATTATAGAGAAGCTTATGGAATATATGCATGCAATGGCATTTTGTTTAATCACGAAAGTCCTAGACGTGGGGAAACATTTGTAACTCAAAAAATTGTTCAAGCACTATGCAAAATTAAACATAATAAACAAAAAACTCTTTTCTTAGGCAATTTATATTCTAAAAGAGATTGGGGTCATGCTAGAGAGTATGTAGAAGCTATGTGGTTAATGTTAAAACAAAAAAGCCCTGAGGATTTTGTAATTTCGACAGGACAGCAAATTAGCGTAAAAATGTTTGTAAATTTAGTATTAAAAGAACTAAACATTAAAGCTACTTGGAGAGGGAGGGGAATTAATGAAAAAGCATATGATAGTGATGGTAAATTAATTATCGCGTGTGATAAATCTTATTATCGTCCATTAGAAGTAAATACTCTCCTAGGAAGTTCGAAAAAAGCATTTAGAAAGTTAAAATGGAAGCCTAAAACAAAAGTGCATGGTTTAATTAAGGAAATGATTGAAGAGGAAATGAAAACGATAATAAATAGATAAGTTTAAATGATAAAAAATTTAAATATTAGTAATTTTAAATTAAATCAAAAAAATATAATATATTTTCAGTTATTTTTCTCCATATTATTAGCATCACTAATTTTTTTATTATCATTAAATAATGAAATTTGGTCTAATTTTTGGGGATCGATAAAAATTCCTCCTAATATTGTACCATTCTCAGACTTTAAAGCTCATTTATTATTTTATAATTGTGATGCAATAGGCATAGATGTAGATTCACAAGAGTGCATCTTTATACCAGATGGAAATGCAAAAATTAATTCACATCCAAAAATTTGGATATATCTATTTGATATATTAAACCTACAAAATAAACTTATTTATAATTTTACAATTTTTTTTTTATTAACTGCTTATTTTTACATTATTTGTAGACTGTTTGTGCAATTTGTGACTTTTGAAAGTAGAGTAGTATTATTCATTCTTTTTTTTTCAACTACAAATTTTATACTTTTAGAAAGACTAGCTACTGACTTAATAATTTTTATTTTAGCTTATGTCGTATTAAATCTAAGAGGTAAAATATTTCAAGCATCATTTATTTTTATTGGTTTTACCTTAAAATATTTTCCAATTTTTTTAGCTGTGATTTTCATTGAGAAAAAAAAATTTTTATTTTTATTTTTTTTTATTGTTATTTTATTTACCTACATTTTTTATTTAGGTAATTTTGACTCGACAAATAAAAATATGATTGAAATGGCACTTCCTATTGCATACGGAGCAAGAACAATGCTTAAGGCTTTTTATCATTTATCTATGGAATATAATTATTTTTTAGATGACACTAATATCAATTTTTATAGAAATTTAGTAATGTTAATTTTTTTGATGTATGTAATATTTTTGGTTATAAGTGGATACTTAATTGAAAACAAAAAAAATATTCTTTCGCTTTATGAAAAATATTTTTTAGCAGGTGCATCAATATATGTAGGTACTTTTATTATTGGAGCTAATGCAGATTACCGTCTAATATTTCTAATATTTACCATCCCATATGTAATTAATTTAAAAAACAAAAAGATAAAATGTTTACTTATATTTTGTTATTTTTTTTCTTTTAATAGCTTTCTTTTTTTATCAGAGCCATTGCTGAGCATAGCTTTTTTTACAAAAGCTCTTTTTATTTTTAGTTGTAAGTTTATAATTTTATCATTACTTTCATTCTTGATTGGAACACAAATGAAAAAAGTTGAATTTTTTAAAATTTAAAACCTATTATGTATAAAAAAAAACAATTTTCTAAATTAGAAAAAAAATATAACAAATATCAAGATGAGGGCACGGTTGGTTTCATGATGAAACTATGCCATCAAAATCTTGAAAAAGATTTAAATATTAATGATTTTAATAATAATTCAAAAATTCTTGAAATAGGTGCTGGTTCGTCACCACATTTATCTTATTTATCCCATGCTTTTGCAAAATACCATTTCTTAGAAAATTCTAAATTTTCAATTGGTTTTTTAAAAAAAAAATTTTCTAAAAACAATAATATAGAATTTAAATATTATGATAGTAAAAAGATTCCTTATAAAAAAAACCACTTTGATAGGGTTATAATCTCTCATGTACTGGAGCATGTTCCTGACCCTGAGTTATTTCTAAAAAAAATAATGTATATACTTAAAAAAAATGGCACCCTTTCGATAGCACTACCTAATGACCCTGGCTTACTTTGGAGATTAGGAAGATCTTTTTTAAAGATGTTTACAGTAAAAAAAAAATTGAATATATCAAATCTGGAATATGATTATATGATTGCCTCTGAACATATAAATTCAATATTTAATTTAGTTTCTATTATAAAATATAAATATAAAAAAAATATAGTTTCAGAACACTACCTGCCATTTAAAATTAAATTCTTAGATTTTAATTTATTTTATAATATTACTTTAAAAAAATAACTTAGAAAAATTTTCTTTTAAAAATTAATGCTATATTTAAATAGATAGTATTAAAAATCTTCATTTTTGAGACACCTTTTTTTAAATCATATCTTAGGTTAATTGGTATTTCAGCAAAATTAATTTTATCTTTATAGGCGTATAATTTCAAAATAATATCTGCTGATGCAGAAAATCCAATTTCAGAAAAAAATGTTTTATTTTTTTTCCATGCATTTTTGACAACACCTAATCTAAAAGCTCTAAAGCCTGAAGTATAATCTTTGACTTTTTCAATGGGAAAAAACATTTTATATAAAATTGCAGCTCCAAAGCTCAGCAATACTCTTAAGTAATTAAGACCCTTTATTTTCGAGTCTAATTGATAGCGCGACGCAATTAAAATATCTTTTTTTTCGTAAAAAATTTTTTCAACCATCTTATAACTTAAGCTTACTGTGTGTGAATTGTCCGTATCCATCGTGACTATCACATCATCCTTCTTTCCTTTTATGAAACAATATTCAAATCCAGTTTTAAGAGCACGACCCAAACCTAAATTTTTTTTATGTTTTAATTTTTTAATTATAAATTTCTTGGAACCCTTTTCTTTAATGAATGCATTTATTATCTCTATTGAGTTATCTGTAGAGCCATCATCTACTATTATTATTTGAACCTCTATTTTTTTTGATTTAAAAAATTTCTTAAAGTCATTTAAAAGCTTATTTAAATTTAAACTTTCATTATAAGAAGGTAGAACGTAGTATATTTTTTTTTTCATCAACTATAGTTTTTTTTTAAAATATCTAAAATTTTTTTACTCACATTGTTACCATAAGGATTTTTCCATTTAGTTTTAGAGACAAGCATCTTATTTAATAAGTTGTTAATTTTTTTAAGGCTATATCCAGCAAGCAAATTGGATTTAATTTTTAATGTTTCTGGTCTTTCAGTATTTTTTCTGATTGTTATACAGGGAGTTTTCAAAATGCAGGCTTCTTCTTGAATTCCTCCCGAGTCTGTAAAAATAATTTTGGCATTTTTTTGAAGGGATAAAAAGTCATAGTAATTACAGGGGTTAATAATTTTAAGATTATATAGATTTTTAATTTTAAATAATTTAATTTTTTTTTGTGTTCTTGGATGAATGGGAAAAATTATTTTTACTTCTTTTTTTATGGATAATTTTGAAAAAAAATTAATGATGCTAGTTAAATTTTTTTTATTATCGACCATATCTGGTCTATGGAGTGTAAGTAGGTAATAATCTTTTTTCTTTAATTTAAGGCTGCTTAATATCTTGGTATTTATTTTTTTCATATTTAGTTTTATAGAATCACTAATTGTGTTTCCAACTATGTATATTTTCTTTTTAGATATATTTTCTTTAATTAAATTTTTTTGTGATTCAGGTGTTGGGACTAATAAAATATCACTGAGCTGATCTGCTATAATTCTATTTATCTCCTCAGGCATTGACTTGTCATGTGATCTTAATCCAGATTCCACATGTACTAATTTGAATTTTTTATTATCAATCGTGTTTGATGAAAGTTTATTACATGCTAATGCAGAAGCCAAAACTGTATTTGTATCACCTTGATTAATTATATAATCAGGTTTTTCTCTTAAAAAGATTGGTGAAATTTTATCTATTGTGCTTGTTATAAATGATTTTTCTCTATTTAGAATATATTTTGGCTTAATATTAAAGTCTAAAAAAAATTTTTTATCCATCATATACGAGTAGTGTTGACCTGTATGGATTATATAATAATGGATTTTTTCATCTGTGCAAAGTTTGATTAGAGGAAATAATTTTATTATTTCAGGTCTTGTGCCCAGAACAAAACAAATTTTCATATATACCTAATATATTTAATGATTATTAAATTAATTAAAATAATAGTTTATTATGTGAATTAATCTATTAAATTGTTTTTAATTTAAAATCATAAATAATACTGAATGAAAATTTTTTTAGCGGGACACAATGGATTAGTGGGATCTGCAATTTTAAAAGCTTTAAAAAAAAAGGGATATAATAAAGTTTTAACTGTTGATAAAAAAAAATTAGACTTACTAGACCAAAAGTCAGTATACAATTTTGTTAAAAAACACAAACCGCAGGTAGTAATAATAGCCGCTGCAAGAGTAGGGGGAATTTATGCAAATAATGTATATGGTGGAAAATTCATTTATGAAAATTTACAAATTCAAAATAATCTAATTCATTCTAGCTATTTAAATAAAATTAAAAATCTTATCTTTTTAGGTTCAAGTTGCATTTATCCAAAACTTTCTAAACAACCAATTAAAGAAGAATATTTATTAAGTGGTAAATTGGAAAAAACAAATGAACCCTATGCTATTGCAAAAATAGCAGGTGTAAAAATGTGTGAAGCTTATAACAAGCAATATGGTACAAACTATAAATGTTTAATGCCTACAAACGCGTATGGTCCAAATGATTCCTACCATTTAATGAACTCACATTTTTTCCCAGCCTTAATACGCAAAGCCCATCTTTGTAAGATTAAAAATAAAAAAAGCATTACAGTGTGGGGAACAGGTAAACCATTTAGAGAACTAATTTATGTTGATGATTTAGCAGATGCATGTGTTTATTTTATGAATAAAAAAATTAAAGAAACACTAATTAATATTGGAACAGGAAAAGATAGATCTATCAAACAATACACATTATTTATTTTAAAAAAATTAAAGTTAAATATAAAGATTAAATTTATTACATCTAAGCCAGATGGTGTTAAAAGAAAATTATTAGATGTAAGTAAAGCAAAGAAATATGGATGGAAGGCAAAAACCACTTTAAGTGAAGGTTTTGATTTAACTTATAAAAGTTTTATAGATACATATAAATAATTATGAAAAATATTATTGCAGTTACTGGTGGAGCCGGGTTTGTTGGAACAAATTTAATAGAGCTATTTTTAAAAAGAACAAATTATAGCATTATAAGTATAGACAACTATACTTCTGGTGCTAAGAAAAATCACATCAAAAATAAAAGAGTTAAATATATTTATGGTCACACCAAAAATATCTCAAAAATTTTAATAAAATTCAAAAAAAATATTCATTCTATTTTTCATTTTGGAGAATTTGCAAGAATTTACCAAAGTTTTTTAAAATTAAATGATTGTATAGAATCTAATTCAATCGGTAGTCATGCAGTATTTAATTTTTGTTTACAAAATAATATTAAATTAATTTATTCAGCAACTTCTGCCACCTTAGGAAACGGTGGTAATGACAAAAATTTATCACCATATGCCTTTACCAAAGCAAAAAATCTTGAATTATTGGATAATTTAAAAAAATGGTTTAAGTTCAAATTTGAAATTATTTATTTTTACAATGTCTACGGACCTAAGCAAATATGTAAAGGTGATATGGCAACTGTTATTGGAATATTTGAAAATGCATATCTAAATAACCTTCCATTACCAATAGTTAATCCGGGTACGCAAACAAGAAGATTTACTCATATCTCTGATACAGTTGAGACTTGTTATTTAGCTTGGAAAAATAATAAATGTAGACATTATAGTATCTCACACAAAAAAAGCTTAAGCATATTAAAAGTGGCCTCACTATTTAGAAAAAAAGTTAAGTTTTTGTCTCCAAGAAAAGGAGAAAGGTATGCATCAGCATTAACGAGCATGAATTTATCAAATAAAGTTTTTAAAAAATTTGGAAAGATTAATTTAGAAAATTACATAAAAAACTTCATAAAAATTAACGATAAATTAGCTTAGAATATTGTTTACAATCAAAATATATATTGTATAAGACTCATTCCTGGTGATTATTGCGAAGGAGTTATACCCGATCCCATTCCGAACTCGGAAGTCAAGCCCTTCAGCGCCGATGGTACTTTGTCTTAAGGCACGGAAGAGTAGGACATTGCCAGGTTAAAAAAATTTTTATTTTCTTAAAAAAAAATCCAAACAACCCTTTGTGTAGCCTGTAACCCGATCTTTACTTCTTTTTTTTAATAGGAGCAGAATTAAAAAATATGGAATTCTTAGCATGTGGTAAATATAACCAACAATTTTGTCAGATAAAGTTCCTGTTTTTTCTATTAGCAATAAAAACCCTTTAGTCTCGTTATAACTTCTATAATACCAACCCGAAACATTAATACTCGTAGCAATTTTGTGAAAAGTCACCGCATCAAGGTTAACAATTAATTTTCCTATTTTTTTTAATCTGAAAGATAGCTCAACATCTTCAGGACCAAATTCAAAATCCTCATCTTCTAATCCAGATATTTTAAAAACTTCAGTTCTATAAAATGAACAGCAACCAGCTACAGCATCAGTTTCAATTATACCCTTGTAATTTGTATTATCCAAAATTCTTTTTTTTTTAAGATTCATTGTTTTTTGAAATTTTAAATATGATCCTGTTATTTTAAGACCTTTCCACCAAATAGTATCTCTAAGATAGGCATGTTTTATTTTTGGAGACGCAGCAACTATATTATAATTTTCATTTGTAAATATAGAAGTCATACTTTCTAAATAATTTCTAGTAATTATCAAATCACAATCAATTCTTGCTGATAAATCATAATTATTTTCTATAGCAAACTTAAATCCTAGATTTACAGCAGGAGCTAATCCAATATTTTTTTCTAAATTAACTAGATAGATATTTTTATTAGATTTTGTGGTAATCTTGAAATTATTGGTAATATCAATAATCTTGATTTGTTTATATTTATTAAACTCAATTTCATTGTCATTTACTTCAATTTTATTTGAAGCCCAATCTTTGATTTTTTCAATATGGTGTTTTTCTGAACCATTATTTATCAAAACAATGTCAAAATTTTGATAAGTATTTTGAAAAATACTTTCCAAACAAACTATGGTATTTTCCCAATCGTTCCAGGTAAGAACTGTTATTGCAATACTTTTATTCATTATTTATAAATTCAAAATTAAATTATGCTAATATTAATATATCAAATAATTTGAATTCAAACATTAATTGCATTTGACAAGCGTGTATAAATGATATTTTTATGCTAAAGGTCAATGGTAACTAAATAATTTTAATGAAAAAAAATTTAAATTCAGTATCAACATCAATATCAATAGTGATTTTAGTTGGTGGTTTAGGTTCAAGATTTTCATCTTTTAACGAACCACCGAAACAATTATCAAAATTGAATAAAAATTTAATTTTAATAAACATACTTAATAATTTTAAAAAGTATGGTTTTAATCATTTTATCTTCCTACTTGGTGCAAAAAAAAATTTTTTTATTAAATTTTTCAATACTAAGGAAAATATTAAAAAATATAATTTTAATATTTTAAAAAAAAATTTCCACGAAAGAGAAATAAGACCTGACAAATTTAATATCTCTTTATTTGATGCTGGAGAAAATACAAAAAAATTAACCAGGATTGATAAGTCATTTGATTATACGAATAATAAAGACCTACTTGTTACTTATGGAGATGACTTAGCAAATGTTAATTTAAAAAAATTAGTAGAAAAATATTTGTTTTTAAATAAAAAAAAAGCAATAGTAACTATTTATAAAAAAAGATCTCAGTATGGACATCTTGTTATTAAAAAAGATGGGTTAGTAAAAAAATTTATTGAAAAACCACCTCACCAATATCCAATTAATATTGGTTTTTACTTATTCTCTAAAAAAATTTTAAAGACTTACCAAAAAAAACGATTTGAACTAGAAAATGATTTTTTGCCTATATTGACAAAGTTTAAACTTTTAACAAGTTTTGAACATAAGGGATATTTTTATAGCATTAATGATAAAAAAGAATTATTAAATGCAAAAAATAAATTAAAGAATTTATAATGAGACATAATATACTTATTACTGGTGGCTTTGGTTTACTTGGAAAACCATTAGTCCTAAAACTTATAAACTTAAAACAAAATGTATTTATTCTAGAAAAAAAAAATACAAAAAGACAAAAGTTTTTACCTAAAAAACCAAAGAAAATTATTGCAGGTGACTTCACCAATAAAAATTTAGTAGGTAAAATAATTAAAGAAAATAAAATAGATATAATTTTTCATCTTGGTGCAATTACACAAGTTTTAGATTCACTTAAAAAACCATATGAAACCCATTTAATAAATATAATGGGCACAATAAATTTTTTAGAAAATATTAGAACTATAAACAAAAAAATTATTTTTATTTATAGTTCATCAGATAAAGCCTACGGCGAATTGAAAAATAGAAAAGATTACAAAGAGGGAGATTCACTAGATTCTACTTATCCTTATGATGTCTCAAAATCTTCCTCAGATTTAATCTGCCAATCTTATAGCAAAACTTATTCAATGAAAGTTGGAATTATAAGATGTGGAAATATTTATGGTCCAGGTGATTTCAATCTTAAAAGATTAATTCCTGAGGTAATTTTATCAACTATAGAAAAGAAAAACTTCATAATAAGATCAGATGGAAAATCAACGAGAGACTATGTGTACGTGGAAGATGTGGCTGATGCTTATCTAAAACTTTTTAGAAAAATAAAAAATTCTAAAAACAAACTTAATATTTACAATGTGAGTTCTAAATTTAATTATTCAGTTTTGCAAATCGTGAATATGATATTAAAAAAAATGAATAATCTTAAGTTGAAACCAATTGTTTTAAATAATTCTAAGCAAGAATTAAATTTTCAAAGATTAAATTATTCTAAAATCAAACGTGAATTAAAATGGAAACCTAAGACAGATATAGAAGTGGGACTAAGAAAAACTATTGATTGGTATATTAAGTTTTATAAGTTTTTAAAAAAATAATAAGCAATTGTTGTAAAAATATAATCTATATTAATCTTCTTTTCTTTTTTAATATACATATAGTATTTATGCTGCATATATCTACGGACCCAAAACTTTTTTCTAAATAAACCCAGGTAGTCATTCCCTAAGTTTTTATTATGAATATTTTTCTTTGTTATGCTTCCAAAATATTCTGTAACTCTAAAATTTATTTTGCAAAATATTGCAAGTTGAGCATCGATAGCTAAATATTTCCATGTAAAAGGTTTTGCTTTCTTGAAAAATATTTGTAAAATTTCTTTTTTTATTAAAATTGAGCTAGTACCATAAACTTGAGGCCAATCATTTACAAATATATTAAATAAAAAATTACTTTTATATTTTTTTTTTTCTATATTTTTATAAATAATTAAATTATTTTTAATTAATGTGGGGTTATCTTGATTAAAAAAAATTTTTTTTTTATCTATCAATTTATTTAAACTATAAAGTTTTTTGTTATTGAAATAATCATCACCATCCATTAGACAAATAAATTTTCCTTTAGCTCTTTTAAGGCCAAATAAAATCTTATACATTTGATTTTGTTCTGGTTGTTTATATTTTGGAGATAAGTGAAAATATTGAAATTTTTTATTATAAATTACTCTCTTACTGATTATATTATTTTTTTTATCTGAAGTGTCACATACAATAATTTCATAATTCTTAAAGTTTTGCTTTATGCATGACATTATCGCTTTATTTAGATATTTCTCCTGATTATGAGTGTTTATTAAGATGCTAAATTTCATTGTGTTGTAACGTGTTTTTTATTACTTAAGTTATTAATATTAATATTGACCAAATATATTATTAAAAGTAAAAGATTGAAATTAATTTAAATAAATAAATCTAAATGAAAATTAAAAGCTCATTAAAGTCATTAAAAAAAAGAGACCTAAACTCCAAATTAGTCAGAAGAAGAGGTAGAGTTTATATAATTAACAAAACAAATCCAAAATTTAAAGCAAGACAGAAGTAATTTTATGGATAATCAAGACCATAAAAGCACCTGGAACAATTTTACTAAATTTGTGTTGTGGGGAACTGTCGCAATCATAGCAGTTTTGGTTCTAATGGCGTTATTCTTATTATAAAGTAGCCCTATGAGAATCGTTTCTGTTTCAGAAAATCAAAAAATTGAAAAAAGAATTGCAATTACTCCTGATATTGCGAAGAAGTATATAGCGCTAGGATTAGAGGTTTCATTGCCAGAAAACTATGGTGAACACTTAGGCTTTAAAGACAATGACTACAAAGAGTTAGGTGTTGAAATTTTCAAAGATGAAAAAGAGATTATAAATAGTGCAGACCTTATTGTTCAGTTAGGTTTGCTATCTGATGATAGCCTTTTACTTTTAAAAGAAAACCAAACTCTTGTTGGAGTATTTAATCCTTATGTCAACAAAGAGAAAGTTGAAATCTTATCTAAAAAAAATATAAATATTTTTTCTTTAGAAATGTTACCGAGAATAACTAGGGCTCAATCAATGGATATACTCTCTTCCCAAGCTAATCTAGCTGGATATAAAGCGGTTATAGAATCATTTGCAAATTTTGAGAAAGCCATACCAATGATGATGACTGCAGCAGGAACAATTCCCGCAGCAAAAGTATTAGTAGTGGGTGCAGGTGTTGCTGGTCTTCAAGCTATTGCAACTGCAAAAAGAATGGGTGCTGTAGTGTTTGCAACAGATGTTAGAATGGCATCAAAAGAACAAGTTGAGAGTTTAGGTGGAAAATTTTTATCTGTAGAAGGATCTGAAAATCTTGAAACAGAAGGAGGGTATGCAAAAGAAGCTTCTGATGATTTTAAAAGGAAACAAGAAGAGCTACTAGCAGAAACTTTAAAAAAAATTGATATTGTTATATGCACAGCTCTAATACCAGGTAAAAAAGCGCCATTAATTATTAAAGAGAATATGATAGCCAATATGAAGCCAGGTTCTATTATTTACGACTTAGCTGCTATCCAAGGTGGAAATTCAGCATTTACAGAAGTTGACAAAATTATAGTTAAAGAAGGTGTAAAAATCATGGGTGAAACAAACATTCTTAATAAGCTGTCCGTTTCAGCATCAAATTTATATTCTAAAAATGTATTTAATTTTGTTTCAAATTTATATGATAAAGAAAATAAGAAAGTTAATATTAATCTAGAAGACGAAATAATCGAAAAAACATTAATTAAATAAACTTATGGAAATTGATCCCTTTATATTTAGATTAAGCATATTCATTTTATCAATTTTTATTGGATACTATGTTGTTTGGAGTGTTACTCCATCCTTACATACACCCCTGATGTCAGTTACAAATGCCATCTCATCAGTAATAATTGTTGGAGCTATTATTGCAGGATTAGCTGGAAATTCTGATAACGACTTTACGATTTCAAATATTCTTGGTTTTCTTGCAATATCTCTAGCAGCTGTGAATATATTTGGTGGATTTTTAGTAACACAACGAATGCTTCAAATGTACAAAAAGAAAAAGAAAGATAAATAATTATGTCAGCAAACTTATCAGCAATATTTTATTTGATTTCGGGAGTGCTATTTATATTGGCTTTAAGAGGTCTTTCATCGCCCGAAACATCAAGGCAGGGTAATTTTTTTGGAATTTTAGGTATGACAATTGCTATTACAGTTACCTTTTTATCAATTGGTAGTTTTTCTAGCGGGTTAATTTATGTATTAATTTTTCTATTGATAGGAGGTTTAATAGGAGCTTTCATAGCATACAAGATACCAATGACAGCGATGCCAGAACTAGTAGCGGGGTTTCATAGTTTGGTTGGTTTGTCAGCAGTATTAGTTGCAGTCTCAGCTTTTTTAAATCCAGAAGCTTTTAATCTTGGATCTTCAGGAAGTATTAAACTTGCAAGTTTAATCGAGATGTCAATTGGAGCAGCGGTTGGAGCTATAACTTTTTCAGGTTCAATTATTGCGTTTTTAAAACTTCAAGGAATAATGTCTGGATCACCAATAACGTTTAGAGGCCAACATTTATTTAATGCTCTACTGTTGATTTCAATTGTAGCTTTAACCTATTTATTGTGCTCAACACAATCCTCTAATTTCTTTTGGATGCTATTAGTGGTTTCATTTGTGATAGGATTTCTATTGATTATACCAATTGGTGGAGCAGATATGCCAGTAGTAATTTCTATGTTGAATTCGTACTCTGGTTGGGCTGCGGCAGGTATTGGATTTACTTTAGAGAATAGTGCGCTAATTATAACGGGAGCTCTTGTCGGTTCATCTGGTGCAATCTTATCATACATAATGTGTAAAGGTATGAACCGCTCTTTTTTTAATGTGATTTTAGGAGGATTTGGAGTTACTGAACAATCGTCTACTTCTCAAAATAAAGAACAAAAACCAGTTAAAAATGGTAATGCAGAAGATGCAGCCTTTTTAATGAAAAATGCATCATCAGTTATAATTGTTCCAGGTTATGGAATGGCAGTAGCACAAGCGCAACATGCATTAAGAGAGATGGTGGACACGCTTAAAAAAAATGATATTAAAGTTTCTTATGCCATCCATCCTGTTGCAGGCAGAATGCCAGGACATATGAATGTATTATTAGCAGAGGCCAATGTTCCATATGATGAAGTTTTTGAATTAGAAGAAATTAATAATGATTTTGCTAACGCAGATGTTGCTTTTGTAATAGGTGCCAATGATGTAACTAATCCAGCGGCAAAAAATGATCCACAAAGCCCAATTTATGGAATGCCTGTTTTAGATGTTGAAAAATGTAAATCTGTACTATTTGTAAAAAGAAGCTTATCTCCAGGATATGCCGGAATTGATAATGAACTTTTTTATAAAGAAAATACTTTAATGTTATTTGCAGATGCAAAAAAAATGACAGAAGATATCACTAAAAATTTAGATTAATTTTATAATTTTTTATTTAATAATCTGTTTAATAGTAAATTATGTAAGATATTAAACTTGATATAATTTTTAACAAAAGATAAAAAATGTTATCTTTTTAAATACAAATTAACCAAGAATTATAAAATATGAAAACTAAAATTTTTTGTGATATTGCTGAATTAGCGGTAATTAAAAAATTTAACAAAAAAAATATAGTAAAAGGCTTTACTACAAATCCAAGCTTAATGAGAAAAGCTGGCGCAAAAGACTATAAGTTTTATTCAAAAAAAATATTAAAAATTTGTAATAAAAAACCAGTTTCCTTTGAGGTATTTGCTGATGAATATACAGAGATGAAAAAACAAGCACTTCAAATAAATACTTGGGGAAAGAATGTTTATGTAAAGATTCCAGTGGTAAATTCAAAGGGTAAATTTACAGGAAAAATTATTAAAGAACTCAATAATGAAAATATTAAACTTAATATTACAGCAATCTATAGCTCCAGCCAGACGAAAAAAATTCTTAAAATGATTAACAAAAAAACTAAAGTTATAATTTCTATATTTGCTGGAAGATTAGCAGACGCTGGCAGGGATCCAATTCCAGAATTTAAAAAAAGTATTGCAATGTCAAAAAATTTTAAAAATGTTGAAATACTTTGGGCGAGTGTCAGGGAACCTTATAACTATTTACAAGCCAAACAGTTAGGGTGTCATATTATAACTGCTCCTCCATCTACAATTGAAAAAATCGAACAGTTTGGTAAATCTTTTGAGCAATTAACAAAAGAGACAGTTAAGACCTTTTTAGTTGATAGTCAAAAATCAAAGTTTAAGATCTAACTAATAGACAAATAACACATGCATATATTTAAATCTTTGTTATCGTTATCATTTTTAAAGCATGCATTTTTATCTTTTAGACAAGGCAAGAGTCCAATGAGAATTCTACATAATTTTTTCTTAAAAGATTTAGAAATAAATGGTTTAACATTAGATTTAGGGTCAGGTAAAAATGCAAGTTATCTTAATTTTTTAAAGACAAAGAACTCATTTATAACTACCGTTGACTTGTTTAATGATTCTGAAATTCAAATAAACTTAGAAAAAAAGTTAAATTTAGAAAGTGAAAAATATGATACAGTTATTTTATTTAATACCCTTGAGCATATATATAATTACAAGAATTTAATTTCTGAAATTAGCAGAATATTAAAAAAAGAGGGTAAATTAGAAATATTTGTTCCATTTTTAATTGGTTACCACCCCGATCCTAATGATGTTTTTAGACCAACACATAATTATTTGATGAAAATTTTAAAAGAATCTGGGTTTAAGGGCGAAACTCAATTAATCGGCGTTGGACCATCTATGGTTAGTTATCAAATGATGTACAGATATCTAAAATTTTCTCCAATTAAGTTAATATTTTTAATTATTGTTATTGTTTTAGATAAATTAATAAGTTTATTTTCTAAAGATAGTTCAACCTATTATTGTGGCACTCACATATCTGCATCAAAATATGGAATTAATTAAAAATTTTTCTAAATATAGTTATTTTGGTTTATTTTTATATTTGACATTAATTCTAGGTTTTTTATACGGAGAAAATTTAAATTTTGGGTCTTATTATGATTGGACTCATGTGTACAAAGATCCAATTGTAGACTTTTCATTAAATTTTAAAGATACATTGTTATCATACGATCAGTATGGACAAAGACACTCACCAATATACATAATTTTTTTATCATTTTTTTTAGATATAGGTTTTAATTTTGACACTATAAGAATTATTCATTTACACTTATGTTTAAGTTTAATTCTAATTTTCTATAATTGTCTTAAGTTAGTTTTTGATAATATTAAGTTAGAATCATTACAATTATTGTCATTCATAATTTTTTTATCACCAACATTTAGATCTCTTTCTATTTGGCCAGACAGTAGATTGCCAGGACTTGTTTTTTTTACATTATCAATATATTTCTTTTTAAAGTTTTTAAAGAGTGGTGATTTGAAATATGCGTGGTTTAACTCTATTGCTTTAATAACATCATCATATATCAGCCCTAATTTTTCTTTATTTGCAATTTACTTTTATTTCTTTTTTATAAAAAAGTTAAAAATTAAAGACTTAATTCCATTAATAATATTTAACTTTATTGTTTCAATACCTATGTTTTACTATTTATTTGTTTTAAAAATATTTTTTATTACAGCAGGGCAAACTGTGGGATTGAATGGAACTCATATTGGAATAAGCTTTAATTTTGCTGATAAAATTATGATAATAAGTTCTATAATCTTATTTCATTTATTTCCAGTTTTATTATCTAAAAGTTTCTATCAAGATTTTTTAATTTTTTTTAAAAAATATTTTTTTAAAATTTTAGTAGCATTATCATTCTTAATATACTTCTTCAATTATCGAATTGAATTTACAGGTGGGGGAGTATTTTTTCAGTTATCACATATGCTATTCAATAATGATTATTTATTTTTTGTGGTATGTCTATTTTTAATTAGTTTTTTATTATATTGTTCAAAATTAAGTATAAATAATTTTTCTTTAATTTTATTAATAATAATTTCTAATTTTCAAAATTCCATCTACCATAAATACTATGAGCCAATGATTTTAATAATTTTTTTTATACTATTTAATAATATAAATTTAAAATTATTTTTAAAAAAAAAAAACAGTATGATTTATTTTTATATTTATAGCTCAGGATATATTTTGTTAAGATTATTCAAAAATAATTTTTTAGTATAATAAGTAAGAAATAATATTATGAACATCAAGTATCGTCCAGAAATAGATGGCCTAAGAGCATTCGCTGTAGTCGCGGTTATTTTTTATCACGCACAATTAAAGATTCAAGACACAGAAATATTTAGCGGTGGATTTATTGGTGTTGATATTTTTTTTGTTATTAGTGGTTATCTGATTACATCTATAATTTATAAAGAAATAAAATCTGATGGAAATTTTTCATTTGCATATTTTTATCAAAGAAGGATAAGAAGAATATTGCCTGCATTGCTTAGGATTAACTAATTTAAATATATTTACTTAGTTAATACATGGTGTTGGTGAGATTGGTTGCGGGGGACGGATTTGAACCGCCGACCTTCAGGTTATGAGCCTGACGAGCTACCAGACTGCTCCACCCCGCGGTATGTCTAAATTCTGTTCTTAAGTTTATTTAGTTTTTTAACTCTTTTAATATTCTCTTGTAGAATTCTTTTTTTCTTTTCTGAAGGTTTTTCATAAACACTCTTAAGCTTCACTACCTTAAAGAATCCGTCACGCTGTAGTTTTCTTTTTAAAACCCTAAGCGCTTGTTCGATATTGTTATCTTTAACTTCTATTTTCATAAATACTCTTAAAAAAATGATTAATTATCACTATAAAATTTTGATGTCTATTAAATTTATGCATTATTTGAAACTTCTCTATTTTTCTTTGCTTTTTCTTTTTCTTTTTTTTCTTTTTTTATTCTTCTTTCAGCTTTCTCTATGGCATCAACTAAATCCTTTTGTGCAAAAAGTCCCAGAGCAACAGGATCTTTAGGGTTTAAGTTATTATAATTCCAGTAGCTTTTATTCTTGATCGAAGTTACAGAGCCTTTTGTTACTCCAACTAATTTTGCTATTTGAGAATCTTTTAATAATGAGTGGTTTTTAATTAACCACAAAGCAGAATCGGGCTTATCCTGTCTTTTAGATAGAGGAATATATTTTTTAACTTTCTTATCTTCACTTGATATTTCAATATCAGTATTTTTAATTTGTAGATCTCTATTTTCATCGTTAGATGATTGTTCAATTTCTTCTCTGGTAAGTTGACCAGATATAATTGGATTGTATGCCATAATCCCTTTTGCAACCTCTCCATCAGCTATGCCTTGAATTTCTACTTCGTGAAGATTACAAAATCTAGCAATTTGTTTAAATGTAAGTGTTGTATTCTCTACTAGCCAGACAGCAGTTGCCATAGGCATTAATGGTATGTTAGACATTTAATCCTTTTTTTCTGATCTAAAATTTTGAAATTTTTTATTAAACTTACTTACACGTCCTTTATCCATCAATTTTTGTTTTCCACCCGTCCAAGCAGCGTGTGATTTAGGGTCGATCTCTAATTTTAAAATTTCACCTTCTTTTCCCCAAGTTGATCTTGTTTCAAATTGAGTTCCATCTGTCATTTCGACTTTAATATTGTGATAGTTTGGGTGTATGTCTTTTTTCATATCGAGACTTATAGCAAAAGAATTTTATAAAACAATTAAAAGTTCTTTAATTTATCAAGCATTTTATCATTAATAGCCATACTAGAGGCCTTTATTTGTATATTTTTATTTTTAGAAAGATCTATTTCGTTAATTATGCCACCAGCTTCTTTTATAATTATTATACCTGCAGCTATATCCCATAAATTTATGTCATTTTGAAAGTATCCATCATATCTTCCAGCAGCAACATAAGCTATATCTAGCGCTGCACTTCCAGATTTTCTCAATGGTAAATCAATTTCAATTTTTGATACTCCTCCAGTTGCGAATAGGCAACTGTTTAGCTCTTTCTTTTTTGAAACTCTTATTCGTTGATTGTTAAAAAAAGCACCATTATTCTTTTCAGCATAAAACATTTCATCTTTTATTGGATCATAAATCAATCCTGAAACTATTTCATTCCCAGATTTTAAAGCAATTGATATTGCAAAGTGGGGAACACCATGTAAAAAATTTATAGTGCCATCTATAGGGTCTATAATCCAAACATTGTTCTTATCTTTATTTGTTTCAGAACCATCCTCTTCGCTGATGATTGAATAATGGGGTCTCGCTTTCTTTAATTCTTCAATAATTATTTTTTCTGCTTTTAAATCAGCATTTGAAACAAAATCTGTCGGTCCTTTGATTGAAACTTGTAATTTTTCTATTTCTCCAAAATCTCTAATTAAGGCTCTAGAAGCTTTTTCAGCAGCCTTGATCATTATATTTAGATTGGCTGATATTGATTGCATAAGATTTATATTTTTTTCACATATTCCATAGTTCTGGTATCAACTATAATCTTATCTTCACTATCAATAAAGGGAGGTACTTGAATATTTATTCCATTATCTAAAGTTGCTGGTTTGTAAGAGGAAGAAACAGTTTGACCCTTAAGAGCTACATCTGTTGTTTCAACTGTACATGTAACTTGATTGGGCAGCTCTACCATTAATGGTGCATCGTTGTAAAAGCTTATACTGACCTCTAAATTTTCTGTCAGTAATTTTCCTTTGTCACCAACAACTTCTTTCTTAATATTAATTTGTTCATAAGATTTAGGATTCATAAAATGATATTCGGATTCATCACTATAAAGATAATTAAATTTTGTTTCATCTAGTGATGCTTTTTCCACAGATTCACTTGATCGAAATCTTTCATTTAATTTTGTATTCTTATTTAAACTTTTCATTTCAACTTGTGCAAAAGCGCCACCTTTACCCGGTTTTACGTGTTGCGTTTTAAGACTTGCCAAAGATCATTTCTGTATTCAATTAACATACCAACTCTAATTTCACTTGCGTATAATTTCATTTTAATTTTTTAATAGCTTCTAATGGTTTGTATTTTTTATTATTCCAAATGTAGCCTGAAATAGCTAAAAAGTTAGCTTTATTCAAT
>Ga0114995_10000709_pt1 | contig 23261 bp, 22 predicted proteins | sample ArcticOcean_MG_C_11_FD_87038 | JGI IMG/M metagenome (GOLD analysis project Ga0114995, IMG submission 87038) | Marine microbial communities from western Arctic Ocean - ArcticOcean_MG_CB2_154 | ecosystem: Environmental > Aquatic > Marine > Oceanic | place: Arctic Ocean: Canada Basin | collected... | reverse complement strand
TGACCTATGGCTATGTTTATATAATAAATAACAAAAACACTACTAGGTTCAAAACCTCCAATTAACAGGAGAGTTAAATACTTGAATGGTTCATAGAAGATATTTTCCATCCAATGATATCTGAGGTGTGCTGCAAATCCCATTTCTTTAACTGAATGGTGAATCTTATGAAATCTCCAGAGAAAGTTAAATCGATGTAGCATATTGTGGACACTCCACTGAATAAAATCCAGCGCTAAAAAGAAAACTAACACTTGTGCCCAATAAGGCAATTCTCTTAAATTTAAAAGGGATATGACTTGTGTGTCTCCTCCAATAAGAGCAGTAAAAGAAGCTGATGTAAAAGAGGCTAATGCCGCAAAAATGACAAGTTTAAAAATGAAAAAGTTGAAGAACATGTAAAACGCATCAAGCCAAAAATCTTTCCTGAAAATGGACTGATTTTTTCTCCAAGGAAAAATAATTTCAAGCCCCCAAACCACTACAGAAAGCAGTATTAACCACCAAAAGTAATTTTGATACCAAAGCTCAGACTGAAAGGTGATTTCATTCCATAAATAACTGCCGTATTCACTGCTAACCTTTAGTATGTGATCTAAAAAACTCAATTTAGTTTGTGGTGGAATAATCGTCATATCCACCTAAAAGGTTATATAACTGGGTAAAACCTAACTCTTCCATAATCAAAGTCGCTTTAGCGCTTCTTCCTCCTTTTTTACAGTAAACGAGGGTGGGCATATTTTTACTAAGCTTACTTATCTTATCAGAGAAATCAGCATCCTGTATATTTAGTTTAATGGCATTATGTATAGCTCCTTGGCTCCATTCTACAGGAGTCCTGACGTCTACAATCTGTATGTCTGGAGTTGAATTGATCAGCTCTTTAGCTTCCTGGACAGATACATTGCTGGTATTAGCAGAAGTCTGAGGCATACAGCCAAATAGAATATGGCATGTAAAAATAAAAAGAATATTTTTCATTAAATCAAAATTAGATTAATTACTTAATTTGAAGCGCAGTTTACTTCATCCTACAAAATTAGACATTACCATTACTAGACATCATCACAGCCAAATTACGCATGCTTGGAATCTTAGAGAAAATAATTATTACCACTACCATGATAGGAACACTTAGAATCATCCCCACCACTCCCCAAAGAGTTCCCCATAGAGTAAGCGATAAAATCACGACTAGTGGACTAATGTTAAGGTTGTCTCCCATTACTCTTGGTTCGATTACGTTGCCTACTATTACCTGAATTACACCTATTATTATTAATACTAATAAAGATTTTACAGGCTGATCTGGATACTGCATTAATGCCATTAAAGTGGGGAAAAGGGTGGCTATTAAAGACCCTATTGTAGGAATATAGTTTAGCAAAAAAATTAATAGAGCCCAGAAAATGGGAAAATCTATTTGAAGTATTAAAAGTCCAAAATAACTGGCTAAACCAGTAATAATACTGACAAGCGTCTTAAGTGTAATGTAATTTTCTACAGATTTAATGATTTGTCTAAAAACCGATAACGCAGCCTCTCTTTTCGATTCATCTTGGTAAATAGCTCTGAATTTCAATTTGATTACATTTTCTTCTAAAATCAGAAATAGTAAATACAGAATCACCATAAAAGAATTACCTAAAAGGTTAGTCAGCACGCCCAAAGCATTAGATATTAAACTAGCCAAGTTAAAATCTTGTAGTTGAGAAAGTCCGCTTTGCAACGCCTGATCACCTACTAATCCAATAAACTTCTCGCTGATTAACTGAAAATTAGTATTGTACTTGTCTAAATTCTCGGGAGCCATAAAGGCTTTTACTTGAAGGGTAAGTAATTCGGAAAAGAAAGAAAGGACCGCTAAAATAACCATGCTAGCTAAAAGAGAGCCTAGCCAAAACGGCATTTTTATAGTGTTCATAATCACTTTTCTAAACTTTCTTATCAAAAACCAAATTCCCAGTGAAAAGACAAAAGGAATTAGAAAACTCTTAAGGTAAATTAGAAGAAATCCCCCAAGGGTGAGACATAATAAGATAGATGTAGTTCTGGTTAATGACATGATATTTCAGTTAATCTATTAATCGTAAAAAAGCGGTTTCATCGATAATTTTTATTCCCAGGGTATCTGCTTTGGTTTTTTTAGCTGGACCCATATTTTCTCCGGCTATTAAAAGGTCTGTTTTTGCAGAGATTGAACCTACAACTTTTCCGCCATTGGCTTCTATTAAAGTTTTCAATTCGTTTCGACTTAATTTAGTAAATACTCCGCTGACTACTATTTTTTTTCCGTTTAGTATTTCTGAGTCTAAGGTTACTTCCACTGCTTCGAAACATAACCCAGCCTCTTCCATTCTTTGTATTTGAGATAAATTGGACTCTATGTTTAAGTATTCATATACACTTTCGGCTATTCTCTCTCCTATTTCATCCACCTTAACTAGACTCTCTAAAGAGGCGGTTTTTATGCTCTGAATATTCTTAAAGTGCTTAGCTAGTTTTTTAGCTACTGTTTCTCCTACATATCTTATTCCAAGGCCAAAGAGAACTTTTTCAAACGGCTGTGTTTTACTAGCCTCTAATCCTATCAATATGTTTTCTACTGATTTTTCTGCTAATCTTTCTAAAGGGAGGATTTGTTCCCTAGTCAAATCATATAAGTCGGCTGGAACAAGAATTAGTCCAGCTTCACATAGCTGTACTATGGTTTCTGCTCCAAGCCCATCTATATTCATGGCTTTTCTGCTAATGAAATGCTCTATTCTCCCCGTGATTTGTGGCGGACAAAACTCCATGTTAGGACAGTAATGATGAGCTTCTCCGTCTTTTCTAACTAGAGCTGTGTGGCACTCAGGACAAGTGGAAATGAATTCAACTGGCTTAGCATCAGCCAATCTTTTATCCAAATCTACATTGGTCACTTTAGGAATTATTTCTCCTCCTTTTTCTACAAACACAAAGTCCTTTTCGTGAATCCCCAGCTTTTCTATTTGATCTTGATTATGAAGAGAAGCGCGCTTAACTGTGGTTCCCGCTAATAAGAGAGGCTCTAGGTTAGCTACAGGAGTGATAGCTCCCGTTCTTCCTACTTGATAGGTGATTTCTAAAAGTTGAGTTGAAAGATTTTCTGCTTTAAACTTATAAGCTATGGCCCACCTTGGACTTTTTGCAGTTAACCCCATTTCATCCTGAAGCTGGTACGAGTTTACTTTTATTACTATTCCATCTATTTCGAAAGGCAATTTTTTCCTCTCGTTGTTCCAATAACCTATAAACTCCATCACTCCATCTACAGTAGTAGATTTCGCTACATACTTTAATTTCTCTTGAGGCACTTTAAATCCCCATTCCCCTGCTTTCTCTAAACTTTCAAAATGACCTTGGTATGGAGTTTTATCTAAAACTAAATAATAGAGAAAGCAGTCTAATCCTCTAGAAGCGGGTATCTTACTGTCCTGAGATTTTAATGTACCTGAAGCCGTATTCCTCGGGTTGGCGTATAAGGATTCTCCTTCTTCTTCTCGTGTTTTATTTAACTTCTCGAAACTAACATGAGGTAGAAATATCTCACCTCTTATCTCAAATTTATCGGGGTAGTCACCATGAAGCTTTAAGGGAATACTTTTGATAGTTTTAACATTAGTTGTTACATCTTCTCCCGTATTTCCATCGCCTCGGGTAACGGCTTTTATTAGCTGTCCCTCTTCATAGTGAAGACTAATAGCTACACCATCATATTTAAGCTCTAACGTATATTCTAACTCTTCATTTCCAGTAAGCTTTACTGCCCTCTCAGCCCATTCTTGAATGTCTTCCTTATTGTAGGAATTACTTAGACTCAGCATAGGTGATGAATGAGCTACTTTTTCAAACTTTTCGGTGATATCTCCACCTACTCTTTGTGTAGGCGAATCGGGGGATAATAAAGAAGGATTTTCTTGTTCTAATTTATTAAGCCTAGAAAGCTTCATATCAAAATCATAATCTGAAATGGTAGGTTTACTCAAAACATAATAACTGTGGTTATGTTTTCTCAGTTCTTTACTTAATTCTAGGACTTCTTCTTGTACATTCATTGGTTGAACAAATTTAGCAGAGAGTTAAATTCGTTTGGCTTTTAAGAACCTTAGTTTTCCTTGTAGATCGTTGAAGATTTCAACATCTTCAAACTTTTCGGATTTAAATAACTTAGCGGTTTCATTCGCATAATCTTCGTGTAACTCTAAGAAAATAAATCCACCGGGCTTAAGAATTTCTAATGCACTTTTTTCTAGAGCCTTGTAGAAGTAAAGCGGATCTTCTGTAATGGAAAACAGCGCAATGTGTGGCTCATGCCTGTATACATTGGACTCTAAGTTGGGAGCTTCATGCTTACCGATGTAGGGTGGATTACTAACCAACACCTGAAACTCGCCTAAACCCGATAAGTTTTCAGTCATAGATAACTTGGTGAAGTTCATTTCTAATCCTAAATTCTTAGCATTTAACTGAGCTACGTCTAAAGCATTCTGAGAAACATCTATCCCATGCACCTCTAAACTTGGGAGTTCACTCTTTAAGCTTAAACCGATACATCCGCTTCCTGTCCCCAAATCTAATACTCTTTGGTTAGGAGATATATGACCTAACACTAAACTCACAAGCTCTTCTGTTTCTGGCCTTGGTAAGAGCACATTTTTATTTACTTGTAACTCTAAGTCTCTGAAATAAGCCTTTTCTGTTATATGCTGAATAGGGATCCCATCATTTAAAAGCATTACTCCATGATGAATAGATTCATTTTGAGCTATAGAAATCTCTTGGCCTGAATTAGTCAGGTATGTTATCTTAGAAAGTGCCGTGAAATGTTCTAATAGAATAAAAAAGACTTGTTCTTTTTCTCTAGCGGTGAAGTTGTATTTCAACGCACTAACTACACTTTTCTTTAATTTTTTCAGTGAAAGAGTCAATGGTTATAACCCTTTTAATATCAATTCGGCTGTAGCTGGATTGGTAGCTAATGGCACGTTATGTACATCACATATCCTCATGAGCATTAACACATCAGGCTCGTGTGGATGTTTGTCTAAAGGGTCCCTAAAAAAGAATACCATATGGATTTTCCCTTCAGTAATTTGTGCTGCTATCTGAGCATCTCCTCCCATAGGTCCTGAGGCAACTCTCTCTACTTCCAGTCCACCAGCAGCCACATGAGAGCCAGTCGTTCCGGTAGCTATTAATTTGATGCCTTCTTGTTTTAAAATCTCGTGTGCGTTGGATAAGAATCTCACCATTTCGGCTTTCTTCCCATCATGCGCTATTATAGCTATTTTCATATTATTTTTTTACGAATACTTGGTATCCATGAGCCGCCAATTCTTTAGTTCCGCTTGTGTAGACTCCTAATGTTTCAGCATTAAATACGCTCACAAAGTTTCCTTCTATTTCTTTCACAAAATTAACTTGTTGTTTATTACCAGAAAGATTAATTACAGTTATTACTTCATTATCATTTCTTACTCTTCTAAATGCTAATAGATCGGTATCATTAGAGGTGTTTATTCTCATAAATCGACCTCCATAAGTTCCGTTCCATAATGCTCGATTTTCTTTCTTTGTTTTGATTAACGTTTTATAAAATTTCTGAAGTTCAGGGTGTGGTTTTTGAATAGTATCTTTTTCGAAAAACTTAAGTCTTCTGTCATTTCCAAACTCCTGACCGCTATAAACTAGTGGCATTCCAAAATAAGTAAAAGCAAGCACGGCCATAGGTTTATGGTTCTCTCCCATTCTTTCAAGCACGGTTCCATTCCATGAGTTCTCATCATGATTAGTGGTAAACATCATCCGATAATCGTTTGTAGAGAAATTCTTCTCTTCCCATTTCATATAAGCCATTAGTGAGTCTAAAGGCCATTCCTGCGTAGCAATATGGTTGAATATATGATGTGCATACCATCCATAACTCATGTCAAATGTTTTTCTGTGATGGTCTGGTAGTTCAGACTCTGCGAGCATAAAAATATCAGGATTAATTTTCTTTAATTCTACGATGGCTTGTTCCCAGAAATCTAAAGGAACTTCCTTTGCTAAATCACACCTAAAACCATCTATGTTTGCTTCAGTAAGCCAATACTTCATAGCGTCTATCATGGTTAATCTCATAGAATCATTTTCATAGTTCAAGTCAGCCACATCTCCCCAGTCTGGATTTGGCGGAAGGATATTTCCTAATGAATCGAGTACATACCAATCCTTATGACCGTTTTCCACCCAAATGTTATCAAAACTAGTATGATTTGGAACCCAGTCTAGAATAACTTTCTGACCTAATAAATGAGCTTTATTCACTATAGCTTTAAAGTCATCGATAGTCCCAAATTCAGGGTTAGTTGCAGTGTAGTTACTTATAGAATAATGGCTGCCTAGGTACTTCTTTCTCTCTTTAAGGTTTTCTACATCTTCTATAAACAAGACTCCTTTGGCTTTTCTTTTTTCTATACCAATAGGCTGAACGGGCATTATCCATAATATTTCAGACCCTAGATCTGCTATTCTATCCATGTCAGCTTCGAAAGCCATAAATGTCCCTTCAGCAGTATGTTGTCTTATATTAACCTCATAAATAGATGCATCTTTAGACCACTCTGGATGCTGTACTACTTGATTTTCTGAAGTCTTCGTTACTAACTCCGCTTTAGAACTAGTGTCTAATGAACTAGTGTCTGAACATCCTATAACTGATAAAATTATAGCCGGTATTAGAATTCTCATTTATCTGTTTATTTGACCTCTAAAATAAGATTTAGTGTGAAATCCAAACTTTCCTTTTCTATTAATATTGCCAACATTAATTTCTATGATTTTTTTTCTTAGAATTGTAATTGGCATAATTTTAGAAGCTATTAAAACAAATCAAAAAAAATGAACACTGTGCACAACAAATCTATTCTAGGAATTTTAACTCTGGCTTTTCTCTTTTTATTTTCATGTCAGTCTAGCCAATATGGAGATAAGATGAAGGAACCATTTTCTGCAAGCAAGTATGAATCTAACAATAAATGGTTCAGAGCAGTGGGAAAAGGAACTAGCAAGAAAGATAATATAGCCAAAAGTAAAGCCGATTTAGCGGTCAAATCAGAACTAGCAGGACAAGTGGAAAGTAACATTAAGCAAGTCTCAGATCAGTATTTGGATGAGACCGGTTTAGGAGATTACTCTGAACTAACAGAAAAGTTTTCTAGCTTAACAAGACAAGTCATGAATACGACTATTGTCGATCTTAGGAAAATTGGAGAAGAGAAATTCATGAAAGAAGGAGTTTACACTGTTTTCTTAGCTTATGAAATAAAGAAAGCAGCTATGTTTAGGTTCATGAAGAAACAAATAAGGCTAAATAAAAAGCTTTCGAAAATAGAAATAGATATGATGGAGGCAATGCTAGATGCTGAAATTCTAAAAACTGAATCGTCAGATGATTAAGGTTTAACTATTTGAATAACATTAATATACGTGACTATAGTCCTTTTTATTTTGATTAAATTTCAAGTTTTATACTGTTAACCATAACAGAAAAGATAATTACACGTATTACTGGTATACTTTAATTCATTATCATTTTATGATTAAACGTCTAGTAATTGTTTTAGGGATTTCACTGCTAGCTCTTTCCTGTTTGGGGCAGAAGGAATATCCCAGTTTATTGTGGGAGATTTCAAAGCCTGACATATCTAAGCCTTCATACCTATATGGGACTATGCATGTTAGTTCGAAGGTAGCTTTTAGCTTGAGTGACTCTTTCTTTGAAGCTCTAGAAAGTGCAGATGTAATAGCTTTAGAATCAGACCCTAGTGAATGGATGGATCAAATGGAACAAGGAGATATGCTAAGCCGAAATTTTGATTGGGATTTCACCAATCAAAATTATGGTGATTTTTATTCCAGAGCATTCACTGTAAATATTCCATCGGCAAAAGATTATGGCGAAATGCTGCGGTTCGAGCCTAGTATAGTGAATGGATTGCTCTATAGATTTAATGGAGCTGAGGCAGATTTCGAAGAGGATACATACTTAGATTTATTCATCTACCAAGCGGGTAAAAAGATGAAAAAAGAGGTGATGAGCTTAGAGGATTTTCAAGATGTTCAATCTCTTAGTGAAAAAGCCACTGCTGCTGCCAAAATAGAACCCGAAAAGCCAAGTCCTTTTGGGTATGATGAAAATCCATATGAATTAATTGAAAACGCATACCGAAATGGGGATTTAAATACGTTGGACTCTATCATGCACTTGCTGAATAGTAAGTCATTTATACAGTATATGCTTGTTCAACGTAATGAACAAATGTCTGTGAAAATGGACTCTGTTATTTCCTCGGGTAACTCTCTGTTTAGTGGTGTTGGAGCAGCGCATTTAGCAGGGAAAGAAGGTGTAATAGAAATGCTTAGAGCTAAAGGATATACTCTCAAACCTATTCTAAAAGACCTTACAGCTAAGAGTTTGAAAATCAAAAATAAAATCGAAGCTAAGTCTATTGATTTAGAACTTGATTATCAATACCCCACCGATAGTACTTTTAGAGTAAAATTACCAGGTAAGCTTTATGAGCTTCCTATGTCTTCGGGCAAGCAGACCTACATCCATCCGGAAATGATTCATGGAATTAATTACAGTGTAGTAAGACTAAAAACTTTTAATGCTATTACAGGCTCAACTCCGGAGAAAATCGTACTAAGTATCGATAGTCTGTTGTTTGAAAATATTCCAGGAGACATTATTAGTAAGAAATCTATACAGATAAATAATCATCCTGGATTCGATATTATAAACAAAACTAGAAGAGGAGATTATCAGCGGTATCAAATTATAGCTTTGCCAAGTGAATTATTGATTTTCAAGGTTAAAGGGCCAAAGAAAACTGCTGTTTGTTCTGATGCTAAAACGTTTTTCGAATCTATAGAGTTTCTTACTCCTGAAAACACAAACTGGGAAACCTTCACTTCAGCTTCCAATGAGTTCTCTGTTTTGCTCCCACAAAAACTAAAAAAGAGTTCTGCCATTAGTGAAGCAGGGTTTTTAAGCCTACAGATAAATGATCCCTCTTCAGAAGATTATTATATTCTGCAGAGAAATATACTTCATGATTACAAATACATAGAAGAAGATGAGTTTGAACTTACTTATTTAATAGAAAATTTAGCAGAAAGAAGCGGTTTTAAACTCAAAGACATCGATTTTAAATCAGATGGAAAGCATCCTACTGTGGAGTCGATATTGATTAGTAAAACTGGAACTAAAATATATGCTCACGCTTTATTGAATGGCGGGAATTATTACCTGCTAATGCATGTAAGCTCTTCAGGGGTTAAAAATCAAGAATTCTTTGACAGTTTTACGTTAAATAAATTGACCTACCCCGATTTTGAAAGCTATACAGATTCTGCCATGATGTTTAGCGTGCTTACCCCTGTGAGACCTGTAGTTCCAGAAGTTTTTCATTCTGGAGGAGCTGATATCTATGGAGATGAAAATTCAGAAGATATAGATTATTCGCATTTACCATCTAGTGATAGCAGAGTGTTTTTCAATGACGAAACAGGTGAAAAAATAGTAATTGACTATTATAAATATCACTACTACCGAAGTGAAAAAGATGAACAAGCTTATTGGTGTAAACGGTTTTCTAGTTCATGGAATTATGAAGACATGAAAATATCGGAGATAGATTCAGGCTTCGTTAACTCCTACCCGTTTAGGGAATTTAGTTATACTAATAGTGGCAGTTCTAGAGAAATAAATGTACGCGTACTATTAAAAAACAGTACTAAATATTCCATTTACTACCTGTCTGATTCATTAGATACCCGATCAGAGTTTGTTACCACATTTATGGAATCTTTTCAACCTTTAGATTCTATTTATACCACTTCATTCTTCTTAAACAAAGCCGATTTGTTCTTTGACGATTTATGGAGTGCTGATAGTCTGGTAGAGCGAAAAGCCCTGTCGTCTCTGAGTGAAATTCGATTCGCTGATTCAAATGCAGAAGACATTACTCATGTTATAGAAAAATATAAGAATGATGAGTTCTCCTCTTATGAAAAGGCTTTTTTGATTGAGGAGTTAGGTTACTTAAAACATAACTGCATCATTCCCTATTTAAAAGCTAAATACCGAGCTGTAGACGATACATCATCTTATCAATTGGCTATTCTAAAAGCTCTGGGAAGGATGCGAACGAAAGCTGCTACTCTTCTGTTTAAAGAGCTGTTAATTGAAGAAACGCCCCTTTCTAGAGTAAGAGACATTAACCCGATTTTTATTGAATACAAAGATTCTTTAGAGCTCGCGCAATTTTTATTTCCAGAAATATTAGAACTCTCTAGTTTTGATGAGTATCAGGCATCTATTTTTCAACTGCTTGCTAGATTAAAAGATAAAGGGCTTATTAATTCAGAAGAGTACAAGCATAAGCTCAAGGAAATTACTTGGGAAGCACGTAATACACTTAAAAGAAAATTGGCCTCAGAAGAAGAGAATGGGGATAACAGTTATGGAGACTATTTAAGTGATGACTATCTCTCAGGCTCTTTTTATTACAAGCCTAGCTCACCGGAGAGAAAGTTTTATAATGATCCTTTAGCAGTCTATACATCTTTATTAAATGACTTTAGAGAGGATCATAATGTGCAGTCTTTCTTCTTGAAAAGAGAAAAAATAAGCGATGAATCTGTTCTCTTTTCTTTAAAAGCCATGGATGTGATTCTAGGCGAGACATTAACACAAGAATATGCTGATTTATTTTGCGAAAGCAATAAGACTAGAAATTCCCTTTACCAGCTAAGCTTAAGCTATGATATAGATCTTTCTAATTCGTGCTTAAATCAGCAGAGTTTGGCTGAAGGTATTTTATTCAAAAACGCTTGTCCGAAAGACTCGGTTACCTTCATAGATAAAAAATGGATAGCAGTTAAAGACACCTCGGGTTTCGTGTACTTCTTTAAATCATTAAATTCGTACAACCAAGAGTGGCAAGTTTCATGTTACGGACTCTTTAATAAAGATGAAGAAGATTTAACAACCTCGGATTCTCTTAGAGGGAATAAGATAAAAATCAGAGGCGCCACTCAGGAAGAAAAGTTATTAGAAATTCTAGCTGACTTTAAACTTCACGAAAGACAGCGTGCAGATAAAAAATCGAAAGGAGGATTTAATGACTATTATTTATATGACTAATTAACTTAAGTACATGCTACCAATAATAGTTACTGCCCTAATTATAATTACAGCTGTTTTTTATTTCATCTCACTGTACAACAGAATTATAAAGAACAAGAACGACAGAGAGAAGGCATTTGCCGATGTAGATGTTTATTTGAAACAGCGGTATGATATGATACCTCAGTTAGTAGAAACTGCAAAAGGGTATATGAGTCACGAAGCCAAGACACTTAAAGAGGTAACTAAAGCTAGAAATAAGTACATGGCCGCCTCTAATATTGATGAAAAGATAAGTTCTGAAAGAACTTTCTCCAAAAGCATGAGAGATTTGAACATCACTATAGAGGATTATCCTGACCTGAAAGCCAATGAAAATTTTCTCAAGCTTCAAAACGATATAAAGTATATGGAGGAAAAAATAGCGAACAGTAGAACTTATTTTAATAGGACTTCTAGAGTCTATAATGATGCCATTGAAACATTCCCCTCTAGCAGCATAGCTGCTATGTATGGGTTCAAGCAGGAAGTAATGTTTGATTTAGGAGAAGGTCAAAGGGTTAGACTTGAAACTGCTCCGGAAATAAAATTCTAACCAGTTGAAAAAACTCATTCTAATTCGCCACGCTAAGTCAAGTTGGAGTCAAGCAGGAATGTCAGATTTTGATAGGCCTTTAAACCAAAGAGGAACAAATGATGCTCCTCAAATGGCTGGAAGGATTCTATCTTCTAAATTGTCTATTGACCAAATCGTCTCCTCTCCTGCTTTAAGAGCCATTACTACAGCGGAGACATTTTCTAAAGTATTGGATATTCCTTTCGATAGCATTTTACAGAATCAGTCTATTTATGAAGCTATTCCAGAAACGCTTATGCATATTGTCTCTAATTTTGAGTCATCGTGGAACACCGTCATATTGTTTGGTCATAACCCTGGGCTTTCCTACTTAGTAGGGCTGCTAACTGGAGAGCTCTACGACAAAGTTACCTGCAGCATTTCCGAAATAGATATACATATAGACGATTGGGCTCATTGCACCGCAGGAATAGGTTCTCTTATCTCTTATGATTTCCCTAAGAACACTTAAACCATCAGCTCTTTTTCTATGATAGTTAAAACCATTAAAAATATTACTATTTGTCTTCTTTTAAGTATTGTATCCGCATTTTCGTTTTATTTATTGGTGTGTTACAATGGTTCTCTAATGCTATGGTTGATTTTTTTACTAGGTTTTTCACTTTCCGTAATTCATTTAATTACAGCGCAAAGTGAAAACTCCTTCGTTCGGTTTACGAAATTAGCGATGCCTTTGGTTTCATTATTCATAGTATCTTATATGGTTTATGTAGAATTCAATTACCCTTCAACAGAAGAATTACTGGCTATGAGTAGTTTTCAAAGAGGTCTAACTTTTATAAGTCAGCTGGATAAAGAAACGATCATGAACTTTGTTTATCGCTTCTTTCAAATTGTCTCCTTAAAATTTTTAATTGGTCTTTATGCATTTTATGCGTTAGGCAGTTTTATTATTAAACATTTCAAATTCGAAGGGTATACTCAGCAGTTATTCTCTGAACAACCATCCGATGATGGTAATCTAGTCAAGAAACACCTCAAGCGAAAAAGCACTAAATTTAAAAGGCGATTTTAGTTTATAAGTAAAATGAAAAATAAGCTTCATCTATGAACTTTCTAAATACCTTTGAACCCCGTAATATCATATACGGGAATGTCAGACAGCGCTAAGTACATCTTTGTAACCGGAGGGGTTACATCTTCATTAGGAAAAGGAATAATTTCAGCTTCTTTAGCTAAACTTCTTCAGTCGAGAGGCTTTAGAGTTACTATACAAAAGCTTGATCCTTACATAAATATAGACCCCGGAACTTTAAATCCATACGAGCATGGTGAGTGCTTCGTTACCGATGACGGAGCTGAGACTGATTTAGACCTTGGTCATTATGAAAGGTTCTTAGACAGAAGAACCAGTCAGTCTAATAATGTGACTACAGGAAAAATTTATCAAAGCGTTATAAACAAAGAGCGCAAAGGAGAATATCTTGGAAAGACTGTTCAAATTATTCCTCATATTACAGATGAAATAAAACGATGTATTAAAATTTTAGGTTCTAAAAGCGCTTATGATTTTGTGATCACAGAGATTGGTGGAACTGTTGGTGATATCGAATCTCTGCCATATGTAGAAGCAGTAAGACAGTTGAAATGGGAAAGCCCTGATGACTGCTTAGTAGTCCACTTAACACTAGTCCCCTATTTAGCTGCTGCTGGAGAGCTTAAAACTAAGCCTACTCAGCACTCTGTTAAACAACTATTAGAGTTAGGTGTTCAGCCAGATATATTAGTCTGTAGAACCGAGCATGAGCTAACTCCAGCAATAAGAAATAAAGTTGCTAAGTTTTGTAACGTAAACCTGAACGCAGTTATCCAAAGTATAGATGCAGCTACTATTTATGATGTGCCTTTACTTATGCTAGAAGAGAAGTTTGACCAAGTAGTATTGGACAAACTGAAAATACAAGACTACCCTGAGCCTAATCTTAAAGAATGGAATTCATTTCTGAAAAGATATAAGAATCCAAAAAATGAAGTGACTATAAGTTTAGTGGGTAAATATGTAGAATTAAAAGATTCTTATAAATCTATAGCCGAGGCTTTCATTCATGCGGGAGCTGTAAATGAAGTGAAGGTTACTATAAACTGGGTTCATAGTGAGGACTTGAACCCTAAGCAGGTGAAGTCTATTTTAAAAGATTCTGATGGAATCATGGTAGCTCCAGGTTTTGGATCGAGAGGTGTAGATGGTAAAATACTTGCAGTTAAATTCGCTAGAGAATCTGGGATTCCATTCTTTGGTATCTGTTTAGGAATGCAAGTAGCGGTTATAGAATATGCACGAAATGTGCTCAACTTAGCGGATGCACATAGTACTGAAATAAAAGCGTACACACCACACCCTGTCATAGATATAATGGCTGAGCAAAAGTCCATTACTAATTTAGGGGGAACCATGAGGTTAGGCACTTATGAGTGCCAATTAAGAAAAGGTTCTCTAGCATACGGTGCTTACGATAGTGAGAATATAGAAGAACGTCACAGACATCGATATGAGTTTAATAATGACTACTTGGAAATGTTTGAAAAGTCAGGAATGAAAACTTCAGGAATAAATCCAGATTCAGAGTTAGTTGAGATTGTAGAAATACCTTCTCATCCATGGTTTGTAGCTACTCAATTCCACCCTGAATACAAAAGTACTGTACACACTCCACATCCATTATTTGTGGGTTTTGTGGGGGCTGTACTAAAACACTCTAAGAAGAAATAGATTTCTGCTCCCCTTGGTCTCTGAAGATTAAAAGACCAAGGAACAAGGAAATAAAAACAGCTCCACTTTGTCTTTCAAACATAGATTCTGTTAAAAGGTTTAGAGTAATAATAAGCATTACGGAAAGCATAAGAATGTCTCTATTTCTGAGTGCCTTGATAGACAGAAAGACAAACATGGTTATCATGAAAATTAAGCTTATCAACCCAGAGCTTATTGCTGTTTCTAAAAACTGATTGTGAACATTAAATCTTTTGGAAAGCATATAATATTGTTCGTCTCTCTCATACATGCTCATAAGACAGGCTTTAGAGTCTCCTACTCCTTCTCCTGAAGGGCTATTAAGAATCATTTCTAAGGCCAACCCCCAAATAAGAACTCTGGCTTGGGTACTCGACCTTTTAGTAGCCAATATTTTATCGTTTTCTAAATCCGAAGTACTCACTACGGATTTAGTTATAGCCGAGTTAATACGGCTTTTACTTATCGGGTTAAACAGGACTGAAAAGATTAATAAAACTGTAACTGCAGCTACAAAGGGAGTGCTCCTTCCATTTTTGTTTTTAGTGAAATTCCTAACAAGAGCTAGAATCAATAGTGTAAAGCAAGAGAGAATAGCAGCCTTAGAAGATAAAAGGGCTACCATAATTACCAAAAGAACTGTAACGAACTTCAGAAAAAACTTTAATCTTTTGGACTTCGTTTCTTTTTCTAGATAGAACTTGATAAAGCACATTCCCGCTGTATAATACATACCTATATAGCTAGGATGAAAATGAGCGGAAAGCTTAACGTACGTAAACTCCGCCATATCGGCAGAATTCAAATATCTCAAATAAGCTAAAAACAAGAGCATTAAGCTCGAGATGAATACACTAGAGACTATAGCCCATGATATGAATAGAAACTGTCTTTTATTAATAGGCGGTGAAAGTCCGAGTATTAATGGAATAAGAATAAGAGAGAGTTTAGTTTCTATACTCTTCCACCCCACCGATGTATTCTCTGTCCATAACATACTTATCAGGAAAAAAAAGAAAATTCCTGCTCCAGACATTATAATATTCCACCACTCTACTTTCCGGTTTTTATTAAGTTGGATTAGGGTTAGAATGAACAATGTAACTATGGCCAAAGACAAAAAACCTATTTGATATATAGGAATCAACATGCATAAAACTGCCAAACAAAATATATGAATTTTCCTTAATGTCATTTCACCAGAGTAATAATATCCCTTAAATATTCACCTTTATTTTTCTTAGACGCTAGCCGTCTTTCCCCAATTCTCCAATTCTTCTTTAGACCAAAGCTCTGGGAAAAAAATTCTTCGCTGGTAACTTGGGTGCATGTATTTTTTCCAGTCGCTACCTCCTGTGGCCTCTATGGTTTCTTGACCAGAATCTAGATATTTAGCCGCGGTATTTAAGTGAGCCATCACCCATTTTACATTAACAGTGTAATCATAATGCCTCATTGCTTTAACTAGTGCTGGGTCTAACTTTACATCTTCAGGCAGAGTATTAAATTTAGCGTAAAGATTCGTGACATTTCGCTCCTCCATGAAACCGAGAAGATCCGATTTATACTTTTTCTCGAATTCACTTAACATTAGAGATTTTTTTCCAGTCTCATAATTTTTTCCAGCAGCTTGCCAGTACATGTGCTCGAAAGCATGCTCATAAGGAGTATCTCTATCTATGGTAGCTCTAAATCTATAATCTATTAGGTTAATAAGCTCTGTAGAACCTATTTCTATCATTCTATACTGCACACTCTGGAAACCACTAGCAGGTGAAAGTGAAGTTCTGAAATCCAAGTATTGTTGCTTTTCCATTCCATCTCCCATAATGGTAAATGATTCTGAAAGGACGTTGAAATATCTAGAGATTCTTCCGAGTCTCATGATGAAATCTGCCGCAGATATTTGCTGTGCTGTAGAAATTTGGTCCATCTCATGAAGAATCATTTTAAACAAAAGCTCATTAATCTGATGATACATGATAAATATATGCTCATCGGGCACTTCTGTTTTAGGGCGTTGCAACGCTAATAAACTCTCTACGTTTATATACTCCCAGTAAGAAACGGGTTCTTCATTCGTCTGATTAGCATTTAAAAAAGGACATCCTGCGGCATCCATTCCTGCTTTAAGCGCTTCTTCCATTAGAGATTTTTTATTGCAAAGCTACGAATGAATGATTTGTTCCTTTATGATTTAAATCAATACTATTCATTTTTCGTCTTAACCACATGCCAAAAGGAGAAATAATGACTTCCTTTGCTGTTTATGAAGCGTATCGAAGGCAGAGAAGATATTAATAATATTGTCCGTAAATTCTATGGGCTGGTCAGAGAAAATGAGATACTTGGACCTGTATTTACAAATGCTATTCCTGCGGGCGAATGGGATCGTCATATGGAAAAAATCACAGATTTCTGGGATTCCGCCATTTTTGGAAGCATGACTTTTAAAGGTAATCCTGCTACCTCTCATGTGAATTTAGACAAAAATAATGACTATAAAATCACTCAAGACCATTTTTCAATATGGCTTAATCAATGGAGTGAGACCATAAATGAAGATTACGAGGGTGAAATAGCAGAAAACATGAAAATGCGTGCTAGAAAAATGGCTACCGGACTTTATTTAGGAATGTGGCACCATAAACCTGATGACTTAAAACCATCATTGGACTAGATGAATAATTTCTTACTGAGGCTTTTATAACTTTTGAACATTCTTCATTCCTGCTGTAATAGATCCTTCTTGAGGGTTTAACTCCGAAGCGAAGAGTTGTTCTTTGTCTAAAACAAACTGTCCTATTGAAGTCGTGTTATTCCATTTGTATGCATCGGTAGGTGCATATTTTCATAACAGTCGTCCTGATCAACGAGCTTAGCTTCTGTTTAGGATTATGTTCCTCTTCTATAATTATCCGAGGATCAGCCTTAAGGTACTTAATCATTTTTGATGATTAAATATAGAGTTTAGTTTATCTAAATTCATTTGGTGTAGCCCATCAATCACATAATCGGCTTGTTGAAACTCTTCAGGGTTCCCTATTGCTACGCAATAAAAACCACCGGATTTAGCTGCCTGCACCCCACTTACAGCATCTTCAAAAACCACTATTTCACTAGGTGCTATATTCATTCCTGCAGCGCCTTTTAAGAATACTTCGGGGTCTGGTTTAGAGAATTTTACTTTGTTGCCATCAATAACTTCATCGAAATAGCTTTTAATGTCGGTTTTATCTAAAATGATGTCAGCATTTTTACTGCTTGAGCCCAATGCTATTTTCACACCGTTTGCCTTGCATTCTTTAAGAAAATCAAGTACACCAGGAAGAAGATCTTCTTGTTTTAAGCCCGTAATACTTTCTAAGTACTCTTCGTTTTTGTTTCTCATCAAAGAAAGCTTAGTATCATTATCTAACACTAAGTTTCCTTGGGCTAATATTTTTTCCAAAGAATCTACTCTAGAAATGCCTTTTAGCTGGATTTCGAAATCATCGTCAATATCAATTCTTAATTCAGCAGCAAGCTTCTTCCAAGCATGAAAGTGAAAATCGGCAGAGTTTACTATAACTCCATCCATATCGAAGATACAGGCTTTTATTTCTGCCATTTCCTATGCTTTTTCTAATTCAGATATTTTGTATTCAACGTGATATCTCACTAAATTGTCTATTGGTTTTTTTATTATACTACCCAGGTGCACATCTTCTTCTTCACATGCCTCGGCTAAGTAGTGCTGGAAATGAAATGCTACAGAGCCTATAAAGTGAACCTTCACCTCAGACCAATTATCAAAGCACTTAACATGAATTTTCAAGAAATGTCTAAATCCTGCTACCATCCATTCTTTTACATGCGGGTGGTCCTTGAATTTTCCTATAAACTTCATGAAGCTTGCTAAATATACATTGGCATTAGGCTCGTTATATACTTTTCTCACGAGTTCTTTATCGGTGAGATTAAACTCTGAATGAAAAGCTTTAGCTATTTCTTCAGGAAGTAATTTGTAGAAGTAATCTTGAAGCAATTTTTTACCGAAATAACTTCCACTTCCTTCATCGCCTAAAATGTAAGCTAATGAGGGAACTTCCTCAGAAACCAGCTCTCCATCGAAATAACAGCTGTTAGAACCGGTGCCCAATATACATGAGATTTCAGGTTCACCATAATAAGTGGCATACGCACATGCTTCCAAATCATGTCCGACTAACACACTTGCATTCTTAAATATCCGCTGTAAGCCTTCATTTATAATCGCGTTAAGAGCTACAGAGCTGCATCCTGCACCGTAGAAGAACACATGATCTACGGATAAAGCAATTTCCATAGCGTCTGTTGATTGTTTTAGCTTAGCTTCTACTAAATCAGATGAATGGAAATATGGATTAAACCCCATAGTAGAGAAGTCTTTTAAATTGTCTCCCAATGAATTAATCAATCTCCAATCACTTTTTGTACTTCCGCTGTCAGCAATTAAAATCATTTTGTTTTTATATTAATTAGCAAGGTGAGCTACTAAATCTCCTATACGAGAAGCATAGCCCATTTCGTTATCGTACCATCCCAACACTTTGACTAGGTTACCTTGTGTGTTGGTAAATTCGCTGTCAAATATACATGAATGTGTATTTCCTACAATATCTACTGAGACTAAAGGTTCAGTTGTATATTCTAAAATCCCCTTAAGTTCATTTTCAGCAGCTTTTTTCATCGCATCGTTTACCTCGTCAGCTGTAACATCTTTCTTTAATAAGACTACGAAATCAGTTATTGACCCACTTGGTGTAGGAACTCTTACTGCATTTCCATCTAATTTTCCATTCAAATTAGGCAGCACCTTTCCTACTGCTGTTGCGGCTCCAGTACTTGTCGGTATCATGCTTAATGCTGCAGCTCTAGCTCTCCTTAAATCTGAATGCGGGGCATCATGAATTGGTTGATCTGAGGTGTATGCATGGATAGTAGTTATAAACCCTTTTTCTATACCGAATGCATCATCTAATACTTTAGCCATAGGTGCTAGGCAGTTAGTTGTACAAGAAGCATTAGAGATGATTTTCATGTCATCTGTAATTATATCTTGATTTACACCTAAAACTACTGTTGGAATATCTCCTTTGGCTGGTGCTGAAATAACTACTCTTTTTGCTCCGGCTGTTAAATGTTTCCCTGCTCCTTCTTCGTTTGTGAAGATTCCAGTGCACTCTACTACGATGTCTACTCCTAATTCTGCCCAAGGTAAATTTTCGGGGTTTCGTTCAGCATAGACCTTCATTTTTTCATTTCCGACTTGTAGTGTGTTGTCTTCAAACCGAACTACTCCATCAAAACTGCCTTGAACGGAATCATATTTGAACAGATGAGCTAATGTGGCTCCATCTGTTAAATCATTAATAGCAACTATATCTATATCTTTTTTATTTAATAAAGATCTTAGAGATAATCTTCCTATTCTACCGAAACCATTAATGGCTACTTTTGTTTTTCCCATGTTATATTGATAATATTTTTGACATTCTTAATTCTTCTATGTTGAGCATTTTTTTCATTGAAATCGCTTGCTCTAGCGCTGTAAATGTTTCTTTATCGTTTATGATTCCAACCATTTCATCGGTTCGTCCCATCATTAATCCCTCTACTGCAGAAACACCTAATCTACTGGCTAAAACTCTGTCCCATGCAGAAGGTGCTCCTCCTCTTTGGATATGACCAAGTACTGCTACTTTTGTGTCATAGCCGGAATATTTTTGTTTTACCTTATTCGCTATTTCATAAGCTCCACCGTTGGTGTCTCCCTCTGCTACTATAACGATGCTGCTCGTTTTCTTGCTTTCAGCACCTTTTTCTAATACTTTTATAAGAGCCTCTATACTTTGTCCTTGTTCTGGCAGCATAACAGCTATTGCTCCTGTAGCTATTCCAGCCCTTAGTGCGATAAATCCCGCATCTCTCCCCATTACTTCTACAAAAAACAATCTGTTGTGGCTGTTGGCCGTATCCCTGATTTTATCTACTGCTTCTACTACTGAGTTTGTAGCTGTATCGTATCCTATAGTGCTATCTGTACCATATAAATCATTATCAATGGTACCAGGAACCCCGATTACAGGAACCCCGTATTCTTCAAAAAACACATGAGCACCGGTAAATGTTCCATTTCCTCCTATCACTACTAAGCCGTCAATGTTATTGCGTTGCAAAGCTTCAAAAGCTTTTTTTCTTCCTTCTACAGTTCTAAAGGCTTCGCTTCTAGAAGATTTTAATATGGTGCCTCCTCTGCCTAAGATTTTAGAAACCGAACGGACATGTAGTTTTTTGAAATCACCTTGAATTAAACCATCATATCCTTGGAAAACTCCGAGGCATTCAATTTCATTGAACACGCAAGATCTAACTACTCCTCTTATGGCCGCATTCATTCCTGGAGCATCTCCTCCTGAGGTAAGCACCGCTATTTTCTTTACGTTTTTATTCATTTTCTTTACTTAGTGTAAAAATAACACTTATTAAATATTATAGGCAAGTAAACGAAGAATATTGTTAGAAGGTGTATTTTTGACACGATTATAATATGTAACGGTAGTAATTCAAATTTATTAATAAATAAAGCATGCCCGAAAGACTTAGTGGAGTATTGGATGTATCTGTGGATAATGTAATCTTCGGGTTTGATGAGAACATTCTAAAAGTACTAGTGATTGAAAGAAAACCATTCCCTGATGAGAAAAAAGGGATGAGTGCTATTCCTGGTGACCTCGTATACCCTAAAGAGTCGCTAGATGAGGCGGCAGCTAGAGTTTTGAAAGACCTAACATCCTTGGAAGGATTATTTCTTAAACAGTTTCATACGTTTGGCAATCCCAATAGAGTAAAAGATCTAAAAGATCAGGAGTGGCTCACCAATTTCAGAATAAATCCTGAAAGGCGTGTGATTACAATAGCGTATTATTCTCTTATTAAAATGGATGAATATCAATTGCTTCCTTCTTATTTCGCTGAAAAAGCTGAATGGGTAGATGTACTAGAAGTTCCAGCTTTAGCGTTTGACCACAATGAAATAGTCTCTAAAGCGCTTGAATCTCTTAGGCATGGATTGGAAATGGAGCAGATTGGCTTCGAGCTCCTCCCGGATAAATTTACGCTGACTCAACTCCAAAATCTTTACGAAATAATTTTAAACAAGAAGTTTGACAAAAGAAATTTCAGGAAGAATATTAAAAAGATGGAGCATGTAATCCCTCTGAATGAAAAACAAGAAGGAGTTCTTCATAAACCAGCCCAGCTTTTTAAGTTTGAAAAAGATGTATAAGTCAGCTTTACTGATCGTACTCCTATATAAAACTAAACATTTTTTGTAACACACAAAACTTAAATCCTGATTATAACGAGGCCTTTCTTCAAGAAGAATTAGCTGCCTGCAGATATGGTTAACAGCACAGCAACGTTACAAATGAACACACTGGATGGCGACGTTGTTAACGTTAGATTGACGTTAATGTCGAATAATTTCTTTGCCGAAGTAATAGATACCGCCAATGGTCTGGTTCAAGAGATCGGTTATTATCTTATAGTTAATGGACAGCCACTCTCCGCTCCTCCTTATATTAAGAGTTATGGAACATTGCTTAGTGATAAGGGTCGGGTTTTAAATTAGCTGAATAAAATTATGGAAGAATAAAAAAAAGAGCGCAGCGATAGGCTGTTTTTGTCTTCACATCAAGGCTTTTAGGTGTAAATGTCATTATTAAAACAGCCTTTTCTCGAAAAACATTACTCTCTAAGCTTATTGATATAAATACTGTTGAAATTCAATAAGCAAGTTTCTGATGTTAGTAACATCCCACCTAGCTCTGCAATTCCGCCTGCTTGAGATTGAAACATACTAGACAATACAATAGGAAGCTTAGTTTGGTCTAATTCACCTAAACCAGTTTCAATATTTTTACACTCCAATAGGTCAAGCCTCGTTAATTTTCTTAAATCTCTAAATTGCCACTACTTTGAATTTTTATATAGAGTAAGATTGGTGATCTTTTCTTTGTAGTTACATTTAACTTTTTAGTTAAGAGTGATGTAAGGTCTGTTTATTTAGAGGTGTTTATACCCTACTGACTTAAAGAGTGGTTATTCTTTGTTTGTTTTTTAACAAATATGTTTAGATTATCATTTTGGATGGATCATTTGGTGAAAAACGCTGTAATTTATTACCTGCTGTTTATCTTGAATGGTTAGACTTATCGTTTAACACAATAAAATGATTAAGGGCGAACTTTCTTTAAATTAATAGTGACCAAAAGACATAATTTTTAGTTAATTTGTTTTTTTATCAGATATATACAAATCGAACATGACAGAATTAGTGAGCTACATCGGAATTATACTTAAACTAATTGTTGGTTTAAGTATTTTAAATGTTTGGTTAATACAACCTAATAAGGCTACCAAATGGAGAGGTGGGAATGCTAAAACGCTTATCGGAGAATTTGAAGTATACAATCTTCCGAAACCGTTTTGTTATTTCGTTGGTTTTTTAAAAGTAGGCTTGTCCTTAATCTTGTTAGCTTCTATTTACCTTGAAAGTTTAACTTTAATCGGAAGCTTAGGTTTGGCTGTCTTGCTATTAGGGTCCATAGTGATGCATATTAAAGTGAAGGATGAATTATTGAAATCGTTTCCGGCCCTTCTATTTTTCA
>Ga0114995_10000703_pt1 | contig 23322 bp, 20 predicted proteins | sample ArcticOcean_MG_C_11_FD_87038 | JGI IMG/M metagenome (GOLD analysis project Ga0114995, IMG submission 87038) | Marine microbial communities from western Arctic Ocean - ArcticOcean_MG_CB2_154 | ecosystem: Environmental > Aquatic > Marine > Oceanic | place: Arctic Ocean: Canada Basin | collected... | reverse complement strand
CAGTCTTTTGGTAGTCGCATTATTGCTGCTGGCACATCACAGCGTCATAATGATTTTGCCATGTTGATACTTAGATTTGAAAATCAAATGAGTGTAAAAGTAACTGCACATGGGGGATGTGTACACCCTCACTTTCATGCTCTGAAAGTGTTTGGTAAAAATAACAGCTTTATCCACGACTCTACAGGGACAGCATGGATTGACTCAAATAATCCAAATCAAGATTTCAGACCAGAAAGTGCAACTTACCCTGCAAAAACAATGAGAAGTGAGGCGTTAATTTCTTTTATAAGTTCATTGGTACAAAATGATCAAAATACTTTAGTAACAGAAACTGAAGTTTTTGATGTAATGAGTGTATGCCTAGCTGCTGAGCAAGCAGTTAATTCAGAAAATTCTGTGATCATAGAATATTTATAACTTTTTTTAAAATTTTTTTAGTTTATTATTAAGACTTCTATGAAAAATATACCTTTTGGAAAACCAATGATTGGTCAGGAAGAAAAAGATGCCGTCATGAAAGTAATGGATGGATCAATTCTTGTTCATGGTCCAGTCGCTAGTCAGTTTGAGGATAAGTTTGCAGCTTTCACAGGTGCTCCTTATGCAGTTAGTGTTTCCTCATGCACTGCAGGTATGCACCTGATTTATTTTGCTCTTGGTTATGGTCCAGGAGATGAAGTTATAGTTCCGGCACAAACACATGTGGCCACAGCACATGCAGTGGAACTCACTGGAGCTCGACCAGTGTTCATAGATGCTGAGGAGAAAACAGGCAATATTGATATACAAGCGATTGAGTCTGCTATTAATTCCAAAACTAAAGCAATTGCGTTAGTTCATTATCTTGGAGTGCCTGTAGATATGCCTAAAGTTGTAAATATTGCTAAAAAACATAATCTTTTTTTACTTGAAGATTGTGCTCTTGCTCCTGGTGCTAAAATTGATGGTAAACATGTTGGGCTTCATGGAGATGCTGGGGTTTTTTCTTTCTACCCTGTTAAACATTTAACTACTGCTGAAGGAGGTATAATTATTCTCCAAGATAAAGATTTAGCTCAAAAATTAACATTGCTTAAAGCATTTGGTGTAAACCGTACTCACCAAGAGCGAAAAATTCCTGGAGTATATGATTCTATTGCTCTAGGCTTTAACTACAGAATGAGTGAGATTCATGCAGCAATTGGTGTAGTTCAGATAGATAAGTTACCTGGGTTTTTAGTAAAAAGAAAAAATAACTTTATTGCTTTGCAAAATCATTTAAAAGATATTGACGGTCTTCACGTTTTGCCTCAACCTTCAGATGATCACTTTGAGAGTTGTTATTATTGTCTAGGAGCATTGCTTGATAAAAAATTTATTTCAAAGCGTGCAGAAATTATTACTACACTTAGTGAGAGTGGTGTTGGCTCAAGTGTATATTATCCCCAACCTGTTCCAAGAATGAAATACTATCAAGATAAATATGGTTATGATCAAATTAATTATCCTAATGCGGCTTGGATAAGTGATGGTATGATTGCGCTGCCAGTAGGCCCACATCTTACTGTCCAAGATATGGAGATTATTGCTATAGAACTTAAAAAATGTATGGAGAAAATAAAATGAATAATATTCAAGAACTCAAAGGTAAAAGAATAGCACTAGTTGGTGGAGCAGGATTTATAGGGCACAATCTAGCAATAAAGCTACAATCTCTAGGGGCAAAAGTATCTATCATTGATGGTATGCAAGTAAATAACCTTTTATCCTTAGTGGATAATGTGGATAACCTACCTCACCCAGAATTGTCCAGCGCTCTTATTATGGAGAGAGCCAAACTTTTAAGAGATGCAGAAGTAAGTATAAAAGTGCAGGATGCAAGAGAGTACCATGCAATGAGCAGATTGTTAAGTGATATCGATCCACAGGTTATTGTGCAGCTTGCAGCAGTTTCCCATGCAAACCGTTCCAACAAAGATCCTTATTCTACCTTTGATCATAGTTTTCGCACACTTGAAAACTCATTGGATTGGGCAAGGGGGAAAACGTCAAACGTTGAGCAGTTTATCTTTTTTTCCTCTAGTATGGTTTATGGAAATTTTGAGAGTGATCAGGTAAATGAAGATAGTCATTGTAACCCTTTGGGCATTTATGGAGCTCTTAAGTTTGGCTCTGAAAAAATCGTCATTGGCTATAATCAAACGTTTGATCTACCTTATACTATTATACGTCCATCAGCTCTTTATGGTGAGCGATGTATCAGCCGTCGAGTAGGTCAGATTTTTATTGAAAACGCTTTATTTGGAAAAGATATCGTTATGTCAGATAATGGAGTAGAGGCATTAGATTTCACCTATATCGAAGATCTAGTTGATGGAATCACTCGATGTATTGGAAATAAAAATGCTTTAAATCAAACATTTAATTTAACTTATGGTAAAGCTTGTTCAGTGGCAGACATGGCAAAAATCATCAAACAACATTTTCCAAAAATCAACATACAAAATGTTGAACGAGATAAACTTATGCCCAAACGAGGTACTCTGAATGTAGATAAGGCTCGAGATTTAATTGGTTACAATCCAAGTTGGCCTTTAGAAAAGGGATACCCGCAGTATATAGAATGGTACAAAAAGTTTGCAGAAAAAAATCCTGAACTTATTAATAAAGATAAATAAAGCGAGATGAAGTTTTGAAAAATATTATTTTAGATAACTGGTTATCTAAAATAATTGGTAAACAGTCATACTGTTTACAATTAGTAGAAAAAAACTTTAAGAAGCAAAATTTGCCTAAAGGTAAAATGTTTATCTGGACCAAGATACCATCTGGAAATATTAAAAAATTAGTTTATTTTCAAAAATTAGGTTTTTATGTTGTTGATAGCAACATCCAGTTATCTCTAACTAAAAAAATGATTGAGATAAAAAATACCAATGTCAGATTTGCTGAACCTGGTGATGAGAAGGGTGTACGAGCTCTTGCTAGAGTTGCCTTTAAACACAATCGTTTTAATTCTGATCCACAGATTTCTAAAAAAGTAGCCTGTAAAATCAAAGAAGAGTGGGCTGGAAATTATTTTTCTGGCAAAAGGGGTAGATGGATGGTGGTTGTAGAATATAAAAAAAATATTGTTGGATTTCTTCAACTTATTAGAAAAAATTATAAAACAATTGTGATTGATCTTATTGCGGTAGATAAAAGAAATAGAGGTAAAGGGCTAGCTAAAACTATGATCTCTTATGCATCTATTAATTGTCTAGGTTCACATGGGGCAATAGAGGTAGGAACACAAATTGCGAATACAGAATCTCTTGCTCTTTACGCAAAATTAGGCTTTGGTATTATTTCTTCATCTTATGTGTTACATAGGCATCAATAAGACTCAAAGTAATGAAAATAGGCAATATTAACACAAAAAAAAAAGTTTTCATAATTGCTGAAATTGGAAACAATCATGAAGGTAACTTTGAGCTAGCTAAACAAATGATTAGTCAGGCAGCAGTAGCTGGTGCTGACGCAGTTAAGTTTCAGACATTTATTCCTAAAAATTTAGTTTCCAATGAAGATCAAGAAAGATTAAAGCAATTGAGTAGATTTCAATTAAGTTATGAACAATTTACTGAATTAGCACTGATTGCAAAAGAAAAAGGATTAATTTTTTTTTCAACTCCATTTGATATTGAAAGTGCGAAATTTCTCAATACCATTCAGCCAATTTTTAAAATTGCTTCAGGTGATAATAACTTTTATCCATTGATTGATACAGTGGCAAGTTTTGGGAAACCTATGATTGTCTCCACTGGTGTTGCTGATTTAGATTTAATAAAAAAAGTTTATGATAAAATATCAAAGATTTGGGCTAATAAAAAAGAAAATTATCCAAGCCTAGCTCTTTTACATTGTGTTGCTAGCTACCCAGTTCCTGATGAGCAGGCAAATATTGCATCCATCATATACCTTAAGAAACTTTTTCCTCAAGCTGTTATTGGTTATTCAGATCACACGTTAGGAATTGATGCAGCTGTTTTATCTGTAATTGCTGGAGCAAGAATTATTGAGAAACATTTTACTGTAGATAAAAATTATTCTACTTTTAGAGATCACAAGTTATCTGCCGATCCTAAAGAGATGCGTCTCTTAGTAGACCAAGTTCGAAAAGCTGAAGTAATGCTAGGTATAGAAGAAAAAAAAACCCAGAATTGTGAAAAAGAAATGAATATTGCGGGGAGACGTTCAATTGCTGCAGCTAGAAAACTGTCAATAGGAAGTACTCTAGCATGGGATGATCTTATTTGGGTAAGACCTGGTAAAGGCTTTCCTCCTGGAGATGAGAATAGAATAATTGGTAAAAAGATCATTCGAGAATTAAAAATGGGTCAAATCATCCAACAAAATGATCTTGTATGATATTAAAAATAAGTGTGAACAATCAAAAAATGCTTCATTTAAAAATGGGTATATTTTAGCATGTGTGGAATAGCAGGATATATTGGTAAATTTTTACCTAGATTTTCTCATCTTAAAAAAACAAGTACGGTTTTGCAACATCGAGGACCTGATGGTGAAGGTTTTTATACTCATTGTCACCAAAAAAAAAGTGTCGCTTTAGTCCATCGTCGGTTAGCCATTATTGATCCAGACTCTCGGTCTGACCAACCTTTTCATTATAATGGGACTGTTCTGATTTATAATGGAGAAATATATAATTACTTAGAGGTTAGGAAAGAACTGGAAAGTTTAGGGCATGTGTTTAAAACTAATGGTGATACTGAGGTTTTGAGTCATGCCCTGTTTCAATGGGGAGAAGATTCTTTGAATAAACTTGAGGGTATGTGGGCTTTTGCTTGGTATGACGAAAGAAAAGGTAGATTAATTTTGTCCAGAGATAGGTTTGGTGAAAAGCCACTATATTTATGGCATAAAAATAATGGTTTGTATTTTGCATCAGAAGTTAAGGCTCTAGCTGCTTTAGTGGGAGAATGGCCTAATGTTAATGAGAACCATTTACTTCGAGGTTTAGTTAATGGCTACAAAGCTCTTTACAAAAAAAAAGAAACATTTTTTAATGAGGTAATAGAATTGCCCTCAGGAACATATCTTAAGATAGATTCTGAAAGCATTAGTTCACCTTGTAGGTATTGGAAGCCTCAACCAGTTGAGGATGAGAGCCTTTCTTATGCAGATGTTGTGGCTATGACCAAAGATGCAATAATTAATGCAGTAAAGATTCGTATGCGCTCAGATGTTCCTTTGGCTTTTTGCATGAGTGGTGGAGTGGACTCTAATAGTTTGATTTCTGTTGCTTCTAAGATACTAGGCTGTGATGTTCATGGCTTTACCATTATGAATACAGACTCAAGATATGAAGAGAAAAAACTTGTTGATCAATCAGTGAAAGAACTAGGTATTCGGCATACACCAATAAAATTAGAACAAAGTAATTTTTTAGAAAATTTGCGCTCTTTAGTCCATGCGCATGATGCACCAGTTTATACTATTAGTTATTATGTACACTGGAAACTTATGCAGTCTATGGCGGAAAAGGGTTACAAGGTAGCTATTAGTGGAACTGGAGCTGACGAACTATTTACAGGGTATTATGATCACCATAATCTTTATCTGCATGAAATTTTTCAAAACAAGAATTTATATAAAACCGCTCTTAACGCTTGGCAGAAATATCAGTTTGATATAGTGCGTAATCCATATCTTAAAGACCCTGAGTTATATATAAAAGATCCAGGGTTTCGTGACCACTTATTCTCACAAAATGATTTGTTTGCCACTTATTTAAAAAAAGATTGGATGGAATCTTATACAGAGAATAATTATGTTTCCAGCCTACTACGTAATAGAATGTTAAATGAATTATTTGAAGAAACTGTGCCAGTAATTTTACACGAAGATGACTTAAACTCCATGTCAGTTTCAATAGAAAATAGATCTCCGTTCTTAGATCGTCGTTTATTCGACCTAGCTTATTCAATACCATCACGTTATCTGATTCAAGATGCTCGTGCTAAGGCAGTACTTAGGGATGCTATGCGTGGTATTGTGCCAGATAGTATTTTAGATGAGCGACGTAAGGTTGGATTCAACGCTCCAATAAAAGACCTCTTAGACATTTATGATCCCAAGACAAGAGAATATTTATTGGATGATGGTCCAGTATATAATTTGGTGAATAAGGATAAGATAGAGCTGTTGCTTCAGCATGAAGAATTACCTAACAGTGAAAGTAAATTTTTATTCAATTTTATTAATATGAAAATTTTTATGGAAAATCAAATCGAAGTTAATAGATTATAGAATGACTCAACTAAGTTACTGTAAAACTTGTATCTTGCCCAATACACGCCCTAACTTACTTTTAGACGATAAAGGTAATTGTAATGGTTGTGCAAGTACTGAAAAGAAAGAAATTATTGATTGGGATAATAGGAAAAAACAGTTTGAACAATTAGTGCACCAAGCCAAAAATAAGGCTCAACAATATGATTGTTTGATACCTGTAAGTGGAGGGAAAGACAGCACTTGGCAAGTCATTAAAGCTCTCGAGTACGGTCTAAATCCTCTTTGTGTGACATGGAAAACTCCTGCGAGAAACCTGTTAGGTGCAGCAAACCTTCAAAACCTAATTCAGTTAGGCGTAAATCATATCGATTTCAGCATCAATCCTAAAGTGGAAAGATTGTTTACTCAAAAAACTTTTGAGCAAATGGGCAGCCCTGTCCTTCCAATGCATATGGCTCTTCATGCTATACCTTTACAAGTAGCAGTAAATTTTGGTATTCCACTTATCATTTGGGGAGAAAATTCAGCATTCGAGTACGGTGGTGATGATAAAATTTTACAAGGTTTTAGTCTTACTCATTCTTGGCTTAAAAAATATGGTGTCACCAACGGTACTATAGCTCAGGATTGGATTGATAATGATTTGTCTCCATCAGATCTAAGGCCATATTTTTGGCCCAGTGATGAAGAACAAGAAAAAGTTGGAGTAAAAGCAATCTTCCTCGGACACTTTTTTAGATGGGATCCACTTAAAACCTATGAAATTGCAAAAAAAAATGGCTTTCAAGCAGGCAAAATACCTAAAACAGGCTATTACTCTTTTGCAGATATTGATGATGAGTTTCTAATTACCATCCATCACTGGATAAAATGGTATAAGTTTGGCTTTACTAGGTTGTGGGATAATCTTTCATTAGAAATTCGTAACAAAAGAATCACTCGTAAGCAAGCAATTGATATTATTGTTGAAGCTGGAAATGAATTGCCGCTTAAAGAAATCTCTGACTTTTGCCACTATATAAAAATAACTGAAAAGAGGTTTTTTGAAATTATGGAGTCATTTCGCAACAAGAAAATTTGGAATCAAGATATAAACAATAAATGGTACTTAAAAAATTTTCTTGTAGACAATTGGAAATGGTAAATAGATTAATATAAAAATATTATAACAGGTAAGATTAATAGGTAATGAAAATAAAAAAAATTAATAGAAAATTTAAAGTAGGAAAAAAAAATGATATAATACTTACTGATGTAGGCAGTATTTTTCTAAAAAATGACGACCTTGTGACTTTTAAAGATGGTAAGAAAGAGCTTGATATAGCTAAAAAGACCTGGGGTTATTATGGAACTCCAACCCTGAATAAAAGACTAACAAATTTTGGTTATATGGCAGCACTTACTAGACATAAAATTTTTGATACATATGCGGTATTGATAGTTGATATTAAGAAAAAGAAAAATTTTTTAAATTACCTTAAAAAAGAAGACATGCAAATAATTTGCTGGTTAAATATTAAGAATCTAAAAAAAATAAAAAATATTTTTAATAAGTAAAATGTCAAGAATCATAGCAGTCTACAATCCAGTTCAAAAAATATCTAGTGCGATTGCAAATAAGATCTATGCCGCAGAGAAATTTTTAGAAAATCAAACACATCAAAAAACATTCACAATACGCAACAATCTATTAGATGGCCATGCCTTGATATCAATTGTTTTAAAAGAGGATAGTAAAAAACAATATTTTAACGACAAAAAGAAAGGGATACATACTTTTATTGATGGATCACCTTTGATAGGTGAAAAGTATATTGATGCAGAAGATTTAGCTAGAGAGTACTTAAATAAGGGCCCTGAAAAAATGGCACAAGAAATTGATGGAAGTTGGTGTGCCTTAATAGTTGATGAAAAAAAAAAATCATTACTTCTTTTTCGAAATAGATTTGGCCATATTCCTTTTTATTATTCCAAGAAATCTAATTATTTTTTTGCAGGTTCAAGTGCAGGATCTCTAATAAAGTCTAGTCTTATTCCTGCAAATTATAACGAAAACATAATTGCTAGATACGCTTCAAGTAATTATAGAGCTACGTATGGGCTTAAAGAAAGTTTTTTCAAAGATATTTCATTAGTGGAGCCTGCTACATATTTAATATTTAAATCAGACGGATCAATTCAGCAAAAAAAGTATTGGATGCCTGACTTAAATTCTGAATACCTAAATTGCTCAAACAAAGAAATTGAGGAGAAATTTCTTGATTGCCTTCTTAAAATTATAAAAAAATATCATAAAGTTAATATTGGTAAAGAATTTGGAGTTACATTAAGTGGAGGAATAGACTCTGGAGCGATAATTGGTCTATTGCATAAAGTTTCACAAAAAAAAATTAAAGCATTATCATTGACTTATAATGAAGACACTCCTTTTGATGAAACAGATTTATTAAAACATTCAGTCAGAGATCATGCAAGTGAGTGGAATGATATAAAAGTTGATGAAAATCAACTACTAGAGGATTTACCAAATTTATATTCTCGTTTTGACATACCTTTATGTACAGTTACGGCTTATTGTCATGAAATTTTATATAAATGTGCTGACAAATTTGGAATACCCAATCTTTTCACAGGTGCAGGAGGGGATTCATTACAGGCAGGAAATTATCCTTCTCTTTTATATAATTTAGCTGACTTAAAAATATCTGATCAGGAAAAATATAAGCATGAACTTAATTGTTGGATTAAAAATCATGGAACTAAAATTTTCCCTAAAAACAAAGAAACAGTTGAGTTATTTTTTGAAAATCATATTGATTTTGAAAATAAAGGTAGACTTAAAAGTGGCTCAATCTTGTTAGTTCAAGACATATTAGATAAAAACTTTGAAAAAAGAGCTGGTAGTCTTGGACAGCCAGTTGTTCAGTTCTCAGGAGACTACCTAAGAAGTTATATGATGCAGGAACTTTGGTATGATAACGTTGCTGCTGCAGTAGAAGGTGAAGATGTTATGTGTTGGAACTGGGGTGTGGAGGTTGTCTCTCCATTTTTCGATCAAAAAATTATAGACTTGGCTTTAAATTTGCCATCTCATCACAAAATTAAAGATGGTATTAATAAAACTTTGGCTAGAAAAGTACTGAGAGGAATTGTGCCAGATAAAATCTTAGATACTGTTGAAAAAAAAGGTTTTAATGCGCCGTTTGATCTTTGGGTAAGAGGATCATTAAAAGAATTTGTGATGGATCATCTTACATCTGAGAAATTCCAGTCACGAGGCATCTATAACCAGAATGTTTTCCAAAAATGTCTAAATGACCATATGGAGGGTAGTGCTAATCATATGATGTTGATATGGCAAGCATTAAATTTAGAATTATGGATGAAAAATTGGATTGATACTAACAAAAAATAAGTTTAACTAAAACCACTATTATGTGTGGAATATTTTCAATCAACTCATTAAACAGAAATTTAGAGGACACAAGATTTATTGAGGGAACGAAAAAAGCTCTTAATAAACTTTCACATAGAGGCCCAGATGGCTCGGGCATTCTCGTCAAAACATCAGCAATTTTAGGTCATCGTCGGCTGTCAATTATAGATATTGCTAGTGGTCAACAACCCATGATGACTGATGATGGAAAAATAGGTATCACTTATAATGGTGAAGTTTATAATTACGTAGAAATTAGAAATGAGCTGATAGACTTAGGACATAAGTTTCAAACAAACAGTGATACTGAAGTTGTATTAAAAGCTTTCTCTCAATATGGAATTAAATGTTTACAAAAATTGAGAGGTATGTTTGCTTTTGTTATTGTAAATTTTGAAGCAAAAGAATTTTTTGCAGTTCGTGATCGATTTGGAATAAAACCTTTATATTATTCTAAACAGGATGACTTTTATATTTTTTCTTCTGAAATACGTCCAATGCATCATTCGGGCCTGATTCCATTTGAGGTTAATTCAAAAAAGCTCGAAGAATATCTGGTTTTTGGATATATTGCAGGACAAGAAACATTGCATCAAAATGTTCAGGAGATTGAGAGTGGTCATTACCTTTATATTTCTCAGAATAAAAAAGAATATAAAAGATACTGGCACCCTGGAGATGTTCCTGAAAAAAATATTTCTTTTGAAGATGCGGTTGATGAGTTAGATACAAAGCTTTATGATGCTGTGAGTGCTTGGTCTGTCTCTGATGTCGAGGTAGGATCGTTATTGAGTGGAGGTATAGATTCATCTTTGGTTACAGCTCTATCTAAAAAAATTTTAGGAAAAGTTCATACTTTTAGTTTAGGATTTCCAGAAGATAAGGATATGGATGAAAGCCACCATATTAGAAACCTTAGAGACTATATAAAAGTCGAGAATACTTTTGTTAATTTTAAGGAAACATACATTCTTGATACATTAACAGATTTAGTGAATCATTTTGATGAACCTATTTCAGATCCAAATAATTATTCTTTAATGGCTCTTTGTAAAAATATTAAAAACTTAACAGATATTAAAGTTATTTTATGTGGTGAAGGAGCAGACGAGTTGTTTGGAGGTTATCCTCGACACCGTCAAATTTCAAATGAATTTAGGGAAAATCAAGAGGATAACCTTCTTTTAATGAGCTTAAATAAAGTAGCATTACCCCGACTTGATATGATTGAAGCGAACAGTAATTTTTCTCGAAAGAACAGAGAAATGATTACAGGAACTTTGAATTCTAAAGATCCTATAAATAGAGTTTTAGAGCATGACCAGCTAACTTTTTTGACAACTAGATTGCATAGTCAGGATCGCATTGGGATGTACTATGGATTAGAAATCAGGACTCCTTTCTTAGATCATTCTTTAGTTGAATTTGTTAACGGATTGCCAGGAAAATATAAAGTTGATAATCAATGGAGCAAATATATTTTGCGTAATGTTGCTCAAAAATATATTCCCAAATCTATCGCTTGGGAAAAAAAAAAAATAGGATTAAGTATTCCTTATTCCAGAATGTTGCACGAAGGACCATTAAGAAATATTTTTGAGGAGATGGTTATAAATAGTGGTAAAGTAGATAAGTATTTTTCTGCAAAAAAAATACAAGAATTATTAAATTTACATAAACCAGGAATTGAAGGACAAGACCATAGCAATACTTTGTGGAGAATTCTGTCTATGGAACTTTGGTTGAGATCATTTTAACTCTCGAAATAAAGACATTTATTGAAAGAGTATTAATTTGTAAGCATAATTTAGGTTATTCAATTCTTGAATTTTTTAAGATACTTAGCTAAGAGATATCATTAAATAGAATTTTTCCATAAAAACCAAAGGAGTTTAATGACAAGCAATAAAGCACAAAAACATTTTGATGAAATTGCACATTATTTACGTGAGGAAGCGTATGCACACGAAAATACAATGAATTCTGTGAGATTAAAAATTACTCGAAGTATTTTAAAAAAGTATCCTTTTGGAAATTTACTGGACATAGGGTGTGGTGGAGGACATACAACATATTCCTTTTTAAAAGATGGGTGGAGTGCTGTTGGAGTTGATTTTTCTGAAAACACGGTCAAAGAAGCTAATGCTTTTATTAAAACTCAACACGGACCTGATAACTTAATTCAACAAGCATCAGCTACTGATTTAAGTACTTTTCCTGATGCAAGTTTAGACGTTGTTTTATGCCTGGGTGTTTTATATTACATTGAAGACGTCAATGCTGCTTATAAAGAAATTTTTCGTGTTTTAAAACCTGGTGGAATTTTTATTTGCTCTCATCAAAATGAATTATTCGATTTATTTACATTTAATAAATACACTTTACGTTTTTTCCGTAACCACATTTTTCCACTCGTTAATGGGGGAAAAGACAATCATGAAATGGAGTTAGAAAATCTTGTGAAATCACTAATCACTTACCCTGATGAACCAAAGAAACATGATGAAGGCTCAGGTAGAGACACTGTATTGACATACCCTGAAAACCCATTAACCTTTCCAAGTAAAATGAAATCCCATGGTTTTACTGTTAAAGGTGACCCATATTATCATGGCTTTCATTTAATGCCGCCACTAGCGATGAAAAAAGAGACTCATTTAAAAGTTGAGAGCGAACAAAAACAATATGAACTTAGAAACGATTGGCGAGGTTTATTTATGGCAGCTCATTTTTTATTTGAGATGCAAAAAAGTGGATAGGTTTCAATCAAAATACTTTACAGTTCTTCCAAAAAAAAGTGAAATTCTTTCACAACTTTCTAAACTAGAAATTGGAAAAATTAATAATATTTTTTTATTTGAGTATTCATCGTGTAGTGCAGTTTTTTGTGTTGAAGTAATAGATAAAAATAATAAGCAATTTAAAATTGTTATCAGGGGTGAACAGCAAAGTGGAAATGTTCCACGACCTGAGAATAGTTACTCCTTAGAAAAAGAAATAGTAGCTTATAAACTAATGCTTGAATTAGGTTTAAACGTTCCTAAAGTTTTGTTTAACTCTAAAATATTTTCAGTTCCTGGCTATGATGAAGAAGGAATGAATGTTAAAGATTTTAATTTTTTTTTATTGTCCTATGTTGAGGGTATTGCTGTGGATAAAAAGATAAAGACAGTTGATGATGATGAGAAGCTGTTTTGGTTAAATAAAGTATCTGGAATTATGGCAAAAGTACATTCAGTTAAGGGTCAGGAATATGGATTTGTTGATCAATACAAAAATGCCTCTTTTAAAACAAGCACTATTGATGGTTTTTTAAACGAATTACACAATATTACTATAAAGTTACTCAAAGAAAATATTGGAGATGAGTTTGCTAGTGAAGTAAATATTTTTATGAGAGATAAAATCATTCCCATAATTTTTGAATTAAAAAATTCTGGATATTCCCCCCAAATTAGTCTTGTATTATTTGATGGATCAGCAGGAAACATGCTTATTAGTGATAAAAATATTAAAATTATCGATCTAGTAAACGTAGGATATTTTGAGCCTCTAACAGATTTTTGTGCACATTTTTTTTGCATGAAAGACACTCTAATATTAAATTATAAAGGAAAAAGTTTTTGGGATCATTTTGTGGAGGGCTATCGAGCACACGGAGGCATATTGCCATCAGAGCCTTATTTAACTAAATTATTTCATATAATAAATGTATATTTTCTTTGTGACGCAATTGTAGGTTATAAAACTCATTTGGGTCTTAACAAACGTAAGAAAACAAAAGAATTAATTAAATCTACTCGTCGACTTATGAAACTTGAGTCTCCAAGTATTGCTGATATTGCAAATGCAATATAAAAAATATTAGTTATGAAAAATAAAGAAATATTTTGTTGTTTTCCAGTTGAGACAAAATCAAGAGATCTAGACCCTAGATTACATCTTGGTTTGCAATCTATTAAAGAAGGTTATTCATGTCTAATTGGAAATAAAGCTGGTGTAGCAAAACAAATGTTCAAGCAAAAATTACCTTTCATATATTTTGATAAAGGTTTGGATGCCTTAGCTGAGGATTTTTATAAAAATATTAAAATGTCTAATGGTGCTATTGTATCTTTAGATGAAGAAGGTGGTGTTTATAATGAAAAATTGTATAAATCTGAATTACTTGCACGTTACAGAGAAAACATTTTAAAATATGTTGATTTGTTTTTTACTTGGGGAGAAAAACAAAAAAAAATTTTACTTGAAAATACCTCTATTCCTGAAAAAAAAATTATTGTCTCAGGTCATCCAAGGTTTGACCTTTGTAAACCTAAATTTAAAAAATTTCGTTTAGAATTACTTAAGAAAAACTCAAACATAAAAGATAAATATATTTTAATTAATTCAACATTTACAGCTGCTAATACATTTTTAAGCTTTGATGAAGAAATAAAACTAAGACTTAATGCAAGAGGTGATGGTTCAATAGACGTTCAATATGAGCGATTATTATATGATTATCGCAAACTTTTGATTAATTATTTTTATGAAGCTATTAAGGAAATTAATAAAAAATATCCCGAACTAACTATTATTTTTCGCCCACATCCTGGAGAGAATGGTGAATTTTATAAGGGACTTTTTCAAGAATTAAAAAATGTTATTGTAACAGGTGAAGGTTCGGTTCAAGATTGGATATCCAATTCCAGTATGGTTTTACACCACGATTGCACAACTGCTATAGAGGCATCTTTCAGTAAAAAATTTGTTTTTTCATATTGCCCAATCAAGGATGATAATTTTGTGCAATCTTTACCAATAGAAATAAGCAATATTATTACCAGTCAAGAACAGCTTATGAAAGTTATTAACAATCTAAAAAATGCTTCTAATGATCAAGCACAAAATAAAATAGCTAGCGACCTAATCCGTCCTGTCATTGCCAATGTTGATCTTGAGTCCTCTGAAGTAATTATTAATTCACTCAAAGATGTATTAATTAAAAGTTCAGATATCACAAAAATTAATAAAAACATATTTTTAAAAAATTTTTTAAGTAAAGTTTTTAAAAAGTTAAAAAGAAATTCAAATTCATCTTTTTTTTGGGGCAACAAGCTTAAACTACGTCAAAAATTAAAATTCCCATCTTTAAATAGAGAGGAAATAGAGATGAAAGTATCTTTGTTAAGAAGTGTAGACAAAACTTTGCCTGAAGTTAAAATTAATCAAGTCTATGAAGACACATATTCAATATCTCGCATTTAAAATACCCTATAAATATTAAAATGCTATAACGAATACAATTAGACACTATATATAAAAAGATTTTTTATAAAATCGACCAAACTTAAATTGCTGTTCAAAAACATTTTAAGTAACTATATTAATCAATATATAAAAGAAAAAATACTTTTGTATAAGAATTAAATTATGCTTCCAGAGTCAAAATATTTAAAAGAATATTATTCACGACACAGATCTCTTACTCTCTCTTCAGCAAAAAAAATTATTAAGTTATTCCCAGATTATTTTGATCCAAAATCTATCCTGGATATTGGATGTGGTTCTGGTGAGTGGATACTGGCTTTTCAAAATCAATATCCATTGTGTAAGCTCACAGGGATAGATGGACATTGGATAAAGTCAGATGAATTAATTTCTAAAAGTAATGATTTTATTGTTGCAGATTTAAACTCTGGATTACCTGTAGAGATATTTGATAAAAAATATGATTTGATTTCATGTTTAGAAACTATAACTGACTTGCCCAAAAAAAAAGGTGAGCATTTAATACATCAATTATGTAAAATTACAAATTTATGTTTATTTTCCTCGGGGACACCAATTCAGACACATGGTCCACATAAAAATCGACAATGGCAATCTTATTGGCATAATTTATTTGAAAAAAATGGTTTTAAAGCTTTAGATTTCATTAGGTCTGCTACTTGGAATGACTCTGAAGTTGGTCCTTGGTATAGTCAAAATTGTTTTTTGTTTGTGGAAAAATCGTGGCTTGAAGATAACCCAAGATGGCAAAACCTTTCTTTGAACCAAGAAAATCCTACTGATGTTGTCCATCCAATGATTGTCCCTCCTTTAATTCAAAACATGAAATTAAAAAAATGGCTAAAAATACTTCCAAGGGTCTTATTAAATACATTTAAAAAATAATTAATTATGATTAATTTAAAAAGAACTATAAAATCAATATATTATCCATTTATATAAATAGGTTAAGTATCAAAAAATGAATGAAAAAAATATTTCTTGTGTTGTTGCCACACATAATAGAGACGAATATTTAAAAGAGGCAATTTACTCAATTATCAAACAAACTAGGGCTCCTCTTGAAATAATTGTTTCAGATAATGTGCCAAGCAAAAAAACTGAATTAGTTGTTAAAGAAATAGCAAGTAAAAATTCTATACCTTTGAATTACATTGGTCATAAATTAGGAGGCCGGGGTTGTATTTCAAGAAATTTAGCAGTTTCTGAATCAAAAGGAGAATACATAGCTTTTTTAGATGATGATGATTTGTGGGATCCAGATTATTTAGAAAAAATATCATCTTTAATTTCAAAAAAAAAAAGCAAAATTATTTATGCTTGGCTTATAGATTGGCATAATAATATAAATAAACCAGGTAAAAAATTGCAGCCAGATCTGCCGATTGAGACTTTTTTATACAAAAATCCTGGCTCAGTCATTTCAAATCTTGTTGTTGATCGAAAAACATTTGTTAGCCTTGGTGGTTTTGATGAATATATTCATCCATCATATGATAAAGATTTTCTTATTAGAGCATTACATTTTGGTTACAAATATGATGTTTTAAAAGATAGCCTTGTTTATATGCGGAGAGACAATCATAAGAGAGAAAGCAAAATTGATAAAGATTTTTTGATTGGAATGAAAAAATTTTATAAGAAACATGAATTTAATGCTACTTTTATTACAAAAACAAAATTTTGGACTAAATATTATTGGTACTATATTCATACAATAATTAATGAAAGTAGATAAAAAAAGAAATATATTAATAATAATCTAAAAAAAAACTTAATTATTAAGATAAATATAAACATGAATAATCTACGTCTTTCAATGTCAGTTTTAGGTAATGAAGAGGTGCAGGCAGTAACTAAAGTAATAAAAGAAGATGGTTACTTAGGTATGGGACTTGAAGTTCGTAATTTTGAAAAGGAGATTGCTGAATATCTTGGTGTTCCCCCTAACTGGGTTGTCTGCGTAAACTCAGGTACTGCAGCACTTCATCTTGCAGTTCAGGCTACTACTAGCCCTGGAGAAGAGGTGCTAGTTCAGTCGTTAACTTATATATCTTCTTTTCAGGCAATATCTGCATCAAATGCTGTGCCTGTCCCTTGTGAGGTAAATATAAATACTGGTGGCATCTCCATTGATGACGCTAAAGATCGAGTTACAAGTAAAACTAAAGTTATTATGCCCGTTCATTATGCAAGTAACCCTGAAGGAATTGATAATGTTTATGGTTTTGCCAAAAGTAATGGATTGCGAGTTATTGAAGACGCTGCCCACGCATTTGGATGCTTATATCAAGGTAAAAAAATTGGTTCTTTTGGAGATATTGTATGTTTTAGCTTTGATGGGGTAAAAAATATTACCAGTGGTGAAGGAGGATGTGTTGTAACTTCTGATAATAAAATTGCAGAATATATTAGAGACGCAAGATTGTTAGGGATCAAGAAAGATACAGAAAACAGATTTGCAGGAAAAAGAAGCTGGGATTTTGATGTAACACATCAAGGCTACAGGTATCATATGAGCAATCTTTTTGCTGCCATCGGGCGTGCTCAATTAAAAAAACTTGATTTGGTATTTGGACCGAAAAGAAAAAAAATTGCCAGACTTTATAGAGATGAACTTGCAGGTGTTGAAGATCTTTCATTTTTTCACACAAACCTTAATGAACAAATTCCCCATATTCAACCAGTTCGTATAACAAATGGAAAAAGAGATCTAGTTATAAAAATATTAAAAAAAAATGATATTGATACAGGTATTCATTATAAACCAAATCATTTACTTTCCTTATACAGTGGTGATAATAAAATTAAATTACCTATTACAGAAAAACTTTATTCTGAAATTTTAACACTTCCTTTGCACCCAAATCTTGAAACTGAAGATATAATAAAAATATCCAATCTAATAAAGAAAGAATTAATTTAATGAAAACTGTAATCTTGTGTGGTGGTCTTGGTACTCGCTTAAGTGAGGAAACTATTGTAAAACCAAAACCTATGGTTGAGATTGGTGATAGACCAATTTTGTGGCATATCATGAAAAGTTATTTAAATTACAACTATAACAGCTTTGTTCTTGCCTTAGGATACAAGGGTGAAAAAATAAAAGAATATTTTCTGAATTACAATAATTTAACAGGTAATTTAACAGTTAATATGAAAAATGGAGAAGTTTTAAAATCTGAAGGTAGTAATGAAAATTGGGAAGTTCAGATGATAGATACTGGCAATAAATCTTTGACTGGAGGGAGGATCCACCGACTTGAGAAATTATTAAGGCCTGACGGCAGGTTTATGGTGACTTATGGAGATGGACTTGGAGACATAGACATCAACAAATTAGTTTCATTCCATAAAGAGCATGGAAAAATTGCGACTTTAGTTGCTGTTAGGCCCCCCGCACGGTTTGGTAGTATGGTTTTTAATGAAAATCAAGTTTTGGAATTTAAGGAAAAACCACAAACAGGCGAAGGATGGATTAATGGTGGTTTTTTTGTTTTTGAATCAAAAATTTTTGATTATCTACATGGTGACGACACAGTCTTAGAGGCTGATCCGCTAGAAAGACTTGCCCAAGATGGACAGCTGATGGCCTATAAGCATAATGGGTTTTGGCAGTGTATGGATACTTTAAGGGACAAAATAAGTTTAAATAAAATATGGACTGAAGGAAATGCTCCTTGGAAAAATTGGGAGCAGTAAAATGTTTGGTAATTTTTATAGAAATAAAAAGGTTCTCATAACTGGCAATACTGGCTTCAAGGGTTCTTGGTTAAGTGCGTGGTTATTAATGTTGGGTGCTGATGTATGTGGTTTTTCTAAAGATATTCCGACAAACCCCTCAAATTTTAAAAGTATTAACATAAATAAGAAAATTCGACATTTTGTTGGAGATGTAAAAGACATAGACAAACTTAGAAAGGTATTTAAAGATTTTAAACCAGAAATTGTTTTTCATTTAGCAGCTCAACCATTAGTCCGTAAATCTTATAAAGAACCGACAGAAACATTTGAAACAAATGTATTGGGTACTATGAACATCCTAGAATGTATTAAAGGGTCGTCATTTGTGAAAGCTGGTGTAATGATTACTAGTGATAAGGCTTATCGTAACCAGGAGTGGATATGGGGATATAGAGAAAACGATTTATTGGGTGGTGAGGATCCTTACAGTGCGTCAAAGGGTTGTGCTGAATTAGTTATTAATTCATATTGTAAATCATTTTTTCAAGATGGTCCTTTTATTGCAAGTACACGAGCTGGAAATGTAATTGGAGGAGGTGATTGGGCAGAAGACAGAATTGTTCCTGATGCTGTTAGGGCATGGATAAAAAATAAACCTGTTGTTATAAGGCACCCAGAATCAACAAGACCATGGCAGCATGTTTTGGAGCCATTGAGTGGTTATTTATTATTGGGGAAACTATTGTATAAGAAGGGTAAAACTTTTGCTAGCCAGGCTTATAATTTTGGACCTTCAAACATGGATGATCACTCTGTTAAAGATGTTTTAAATTGTATTAAAAAATATTGGGATAATGCAGGTTGGTTAATTGAAAAACATAATTCAACTGCAAAAGAGTCGATCCTTTTAAAATTAAATTGTGATAAGGTTTTAAGCATGCTTGGTTGGCACTCTGTTTTTTCTTTTGAAGAGAGTATGGAAATGACTGCTTCATGGTACAAATCATTTTACGAGGATAAAGATATTAATATGTTAGAATTTTCTTTTGATCAAATTAAGATGTATGAAAAAAAAGCAAAAAAAATAGGCTTATTGTGGCCGAAATAACTAAAACATTAAAGTTTAAGCAACCTACGATTTCCGGTTTAAAGATAATCTCTTTAAAAGAAATTTCTGATCAACGTGGTGCAGTTTTACATATGCTCAGAGCAGACTCAGAAAATTTTAAGGAATTTGGAGAAATTTATTTCTCAGAAATTAATCCAGGACAGGGGAAAACTTGGAAAAATCATTTGAAAATGACACAGAACTTAACTGTTCCAGTAGGAAGAGTTCTTTTTAAATTTTATGACGATCGATCAACTTCAAATAGTTGTGGAGCCAAGGAAAAGATCATCGTTGGAAGACCCAATAACTATTGTCTAATAATAATACCTCCGTTAGTTTGGTATAGTTTCGAGAATATTTTTGATAAACAATCTCTTATAGCAAACTGCTCTTCAATACCTCATGATCCAACTGAATTAAAAAAAGATATACCTAAAATTATAGACTTTTAAAAAATATTAGTAAATGAGAATAGTATATATATCAAAATCTATCATACCATCTAGAACAGCAAATAGCATACATGTTATGAAAATGTGTCAGGCGTTTGCAGATAATGGCCATGAAGTAATTTTATTGGCTCCCAATCTAAAACATCAATATGAGTCCGATGTAGATGATATCTACGAGTTTTATGGTGTGAGAAAAATTTTTTTTATAAAAAAACTTTGGCATCCAAATTTAAAGATTGGAGCTTTTATTTATACATTTGCCATCTTCTTTTACTTGTTAGTGAATAAAAAATTTAATTTAGTATATGGAAGGTTTTTACATGGCTGCTATGTTGCTACATTGCTAAGGAATGAAATAATTTTTGAAACACACACTCCTATCTACAATGTGAAAAACCATAGATTAAAAGTTTTCAAAAAACTTATAAAAAATAAATACTTTAAAAAACTTGTAGTTATATCTCTTGCATTAAAAAATATGTATTTGGAAAATGGATATTTGAGTAAAAATAAAATATTAGTGGCACATGATGGTGCAGATGAAGTGGTAGACTTTGATAGTAAAGCCAATCTTTTAGGAGATAAGGATAGTTTAAAAATTGGATATGTAGGTCACTTATATAAAGGTAGAGGTATTGAACTTATTATAGAGTGTGCAAAACAAATAAATGATATGACATTTCATATTGTGGGAGGATTAAAGGAAGATATAGCGTATTGGAAAAATTATTCAAAAGATTTAAACGTATCAAATATTTATTTTTATGGCTTCGTTCCTCCTAAAAAAGTAGAGGTTTATAAAAATTCTTTTGATATTGTTTTAGCACCATATACAAATAAAGTTTCAGTATTTGGAAATATTGGCGATTCAAGTAAATTTATGTCCCCACTTAAGATTTTTGAATATATGTCGAGTAAAAAAGCAATAATTGCATCTGACTTGGCTGTTTTGAAAGAAGTGCTTAGTGTTAAAAATGCAATATTAGCAGAACCTGAAAACATTAAAGACTGGGTTAATGCAATTAATAAATTACGAAAACAAGAGAATAGAGAGTATATAGCAAACAATGCACTTAAAGATTTTAAAAATTACACATGGAAAAACAGGGCTTTACAAATAGTTAATTAGTATGAATTAGTGATACACTTATGTTTTTATTAAAATTAAATATAAAGATCTTAGCAAAAAAAATTGTCTACTTTAATTTTATAACTAAGTTTTTTGGGAGAATATTTTTTCAACCTTTATATAAGACATTTAGATTAATTAAAAATCCGAAAAGATTTCGCGCCTCATTATGGGTTGATTGGCATAAAGAAGTAGTTGATATTTGGATGTTCAAAAAAAATGAAAAAATATATATAGACGCTATAGATACTTCAAAAGACATTTTAATTAAAAGAAAAAAATTTATTAAAGAAAGTTTGCTACCTAAAAATACAGGTGGTGGTGGTAATGAAGCCTTGCTATTTTTTTTAATTAAATTGATTAATGCAAAAAAAGTTTTAGAAACAGGTGTTGAGGCTGGTGCATCTTCTCAAAGTATGCTTAAAGCCTTAAGTATAAATGGAGGAGGCATGCTGTATAGTAGTGATTTAGCTTTTATTTTAAACGAAGAGCAGGTAGGAAGATTAGTAAGTGATGAATACCGTGCTAGTTGGTTTTTAACTCATAAAGGTGATAAAGAAAATATTCCTATAATTTTTGAAAAAGAAAAAAATTTTGATTTGATTTACTATGATAGTGACAAGTCATATGATTCGAAAAAATGGTTTCATGAAAAGATAAAAAAAAATCCTCTTCCTAAAATTTTAGTTTACGATGATATTGATAGAGACCATTTTTTTTCAGAATGTGTAAAATCATTTAATTATAAATATAGAGTTTTTGGTAATACAGGAGTCCTTTTTTTTGATGTTAATTACTTTTAAAATAATTTTAATATAAGGATTAATCTCTATATTTTTTTAAATTAATCAATGACAGAGTTATTTGCCCTAGCTTTAATTTTAATCGTAGCATTAATTTTTGTTTATGTTGCTATACTTAAACCTGAAATAAGAAATATTATTCTGGTAGGATTATTAATACGTTTAATCATGTTGGTAGCTGGAACTTATTATATTTCATTACCCGATAGTCAAATGGATGCAAATACACTTGAAAGTTTAGCGTGGTATTGGGCTGAAGATGGTTTCCCAGAATTATATGAAAGTTTAACTCAAGGGATAAGAGGCGTGAAATTTAACATTTCAGATAATTTTTTTAGCTTAACTCTTGCTTTTCCATATATTTTATTTGGTAGAAGCATATTAATACCATTGGCAATGAACTTGCTTTTAAGCATGGGAACAATTGTCTTAGGATGGCATATAGCAAAAAAAATGTGGAATGTTAATATAGCAAGAAATCTAGGATGGATAATAGCATTATATCCTTCAATTATTCTGTATTCCTCTGTGACTTTGAGAGAAGTTTATATTTGGTTTTTTTTATTACTAGCGATTAATAGTATAATCAATTGGAGTAAGACAAATGAATTAAAGCACGCTATTTTTGTGATGATAAATTTTTATATTTTAAGCTTATACCATGGGCCCCTATTATTAGGTGCATTTTTATTTTTGTTTATTATGGTTCTTCACAAACTTAAAGAGATATATTCTAACACGAAAGGAAGAATGCAGATTAAGATTAAAGATTTATTTTTACTCAGTATGGCATTTGTTATTTTAATAGCTTTTTTGTCAGGAAATTTAGATATACCAAAATTACCAAAATTTGACGTCACAATAATTTTTAAAGAAATTATAAATAGATCAAATTTTTCAACCTCAGGGCAGGCTTCTTACCCTGAGTGGACAAAATATACAGGTGTAATAGATACGTTTTATAAAACTCCTCTTAAAATGATTTTATTTTTTGGTTCACCATTTCCCTGGGAAGTTAAAAGCTTAGGCCACTTAATAATTATGCTAGATGGTTTCTTTTTCTTATTTTTAATTTTTTTACTTTTAAAAAACTTAAAACATATTTGGAGTAATTACACTTTAAGAATTCTTCTTATAATTTTAATATTTTATTCTAT
>Ga0114995_10000696_pt1 | contig 23414 bp, 19 predicted proteins | sample ArcticOcean_MG_C_11_FD_87038 | JGI IMG/M metagenome (GOLD analysis project Ga0114995, IMG submission 87038) | Marine microbial communities from western Arctic Ocean - ArcticOcean_MG_CB2_154 | ecosystem: Environmental > Aquatic > Marine > Oceanic | place: Arctic Ocean: Canada Basin | collected... | reverse complement strand
TGCGACCAATGACGCTCTAATCTAATTTTTTTAATATCTCTTAGGTTAGTTGTGTTTGAATTCATATTCTCAGTGTTTTAATTTTTTTACAAATCTACACATTAACTTCTCCTTTATATTGTAAGTGATATGACAAACCAACGATACAGACATGACAGTAATATGCCACATACTAAATTCTATATCGATTCTATTTTGTATTTGAGAAATAGTTCAGTTTTACTATAAGTAATATTGAGTTTTTTTGATTGAAAACAAATTTATTTATAAGTTTAAAATTTACTGACCTAGAAATATTTCGGCATTAAAGACAACGTTGATTATATGGCGCGTTTTAATGCGCTATATATATTGTTGTAGGTAGTTTTGATATTCCGGATTTCGTATTATTCTTTATTGTATCAACATGTAAGACCTAAAGGGCTTATTTCACCGACTATTGTTTTTTCCGCGCATTATAAATAAGTGCATTTTGTAATCCTGCTGCAACTAGTAATATACCAAATAGATATTTGTAATTTTCTGTATCACTGTAGAGATATGAAGCTAATAGAATTACAACAGCCCATATTATAGCACTTATAATCAGTATATTTTTCATTTTTGAATTTATTTGATTGGGATTACTTACAGTTTAAGTTAGTATTCAATTACTTACAACGTACGTGTATACACTACGGCATATACTCACACTATATATTGGGGAGGCTAATTTACACACAAAAACACTCAACTTATTGAATAACGGATAAATAAAGCGCTTTAAGTGCTTGCAAGCGATTGCAAGCCTTTGCACAGTGGATACTAGAATAAGCAACTGTTTCCATTAAGAAATTAAGGCAGGGCGCAGTGATAAAAAATAATGTAACGCGCACTGCCGGTCTGTCTTTCACTATAACCACAGAAGCATAACCTGGCAGGATTACAGGTCATAAAAAACCCCGTCCAACGAAGGATAGGGTTCTTAAAATAGGGTGTACTGGAATCTTCTTATTGCAACGCTTATAAACCTAACAGCACCTCTGCTGGCGGCTTGGCTCCGAACATCATGCGCTCAGGGTTTTCTAGCATTTCTTTTACCTTAACTAGGAAGCTTACAGATTCTTTGCCGTCTATGATTCTGTGGTCATAGCTTAGCGCTAAATACATGATAGGTCTTACCACCACTTCTCCGTTTACTACCACGGCACGCTCTACGATGTTATGCATTCCTAAAATAGCACTCTGAGGTGGATTAATGATAGGCGTACTTAACATACTGCCAAACACTCCTCCATTGGTGATGGTGAACGTTCCTCCTGTCATTTCTTCAATAGTCATCTTACCGTCTCTGGCTTTGATGGCTAGTCTTTTGATCTCTGCTTCTATTTCATGTAGAGACATTTGCTCCGCATTTCTTACCACAGGAACCATCAATCCTTTAGGTGAGCTCACCGCTATTCCTATGTCTGCGTAATCATGAAAAACAGCTTCTTTACCTTCTATCATAGCATTTACAGCTGGATATAAATTCAGTGCTTCAGTCACCGCTTTAGTGAAGAATGACATGAACCCAAGGTTCACTCCGTGTACTTCTCTAAACTTATCTTTATACTGCTTACGCATGTCCATGATAGGCTTCATGTCTATCTCGTTAAATGTGGTAAGCATGGCTGTTTCATTCTTTACAGCTACCAATCTCTCTGCTACTTTTCTACGCAGCATAGACATTTTTTCGTTTTTGGTATCTCTAGTTCCGCCCCATCCTGCTGTGGCTGATGAATCAAATCCTGCTGCCATGGCAGAAACCACATCATGCTGGGTAATTCTACCGTCTTTTCCGGTCCCACTTACTTGGTTGGCTTTTACACCATTTTCAGTCATCAGCTTAGCTGCTGCTGGAGAGGGGTGCCCTTTGGCATAACTCTCTTTTTGAGCAGCTGGCGCTGGTGTAGGAACGGGTGCTGCTTCTGCTTTTGGCGCGGCTACTTTAGGCGCTTCTGCAGCGGCTGGTGCAGTCGCTTTGGCTTTGGCTTTGGCTGGTGCTTTGGCATCTGTGTCTATAAGGCACACTACGGCCCCTACATCTACGGTGTCTCCTACCTCAGCTTTTAGGGTGATAATTCCCGCTTCTTCAGCCGGAAGTTCTAGTGTAGCTTTATCCGAATCTACTTCGGCTATGGCTTGATCTTTTTCTACGTAATCTCCATCGGATACTAACCAATCGGCTATTTCTACTTCAGAGATCGATTCTCCCGGTGAAGGGACTTTCATTTCTAGAATGGGCATATTCTATATGTTTTTTTATTTCAATACGTTACTCGTGGAATACTCAAATAAGCTATCCATTAATTTCTCTTGCCTATTGGCATGTACCATAGACGAACCTGCTGCTGGGCTACCACTAGATTTTCTAGAGAGTAACTCTATGTTCTTATCGTCCCATTTTCTTAGGATGAAAGACCATGCTCCCATATTCTCTGGTTCTTCCTGCATCCAAATTACTCTTTCTGCCTTCATATACTTAGCCAGAATTTTTTTAATCTGAGTATCGGGGTATGGATAAAGCTGCTCCAATCTAATTACAGCTATATCTTCTCCACTTTCTCTGCTTTCTTTTTCTTCTAAAATATCATAATAAATTTTACCTGAGCAGAATACCACTGTTTTCACATTGGCAGCTTTTACTCCTGTATCATCCAGTACTTCCTGGAATCCACCTTTAGCCATTTCACTCAATGAGGAGACTGCCTTAGGATACCTTAGTAATTTCTTAGGTGTAAACACTACGAGAGGCTTTCTAAAAGGCCACTTGCACTGTCTTCTTAATAAATGGAAATAATTAGCTGGCGTAGTCGCGTTGCAAACTACCATATTATCTCCCGCACACATCTGCAGGTACCTTTCCATCCTTCCTGAACTGTGCTCAGATCCCATTCCTTCATACCCGTGAGGGAGAAGCATGGTAAGTCCGTTCATAGCATGCCACTTATCTTCTGCCGCAGTGATAAACTGGTCTATCATTATCTGTGCTCCGTTATTGAAGTCTCCAAACTGCGCTTCCCAAATCGTTAATCCGTTAGGACTACCGAAGGCATATCCGTATTCAAAACCTAACACTCCATACTCAGAGAGCAGCGAGTTATAGATAGTCAATGGCGCTTGGCCCTTACTCACATGGTTTAATCCTATGTAAGCTTCTTCTGTCTCTTCGTCTTTTACTACCGCATGGCGGTGTGAGAATGTTCCCCGCTCTACATCTTGTCCAGAAATCCTAACCGGATGTCCTTCTTCTAACAATGTGGCGTAAGCCAACATTTCTGCAGAACCCCAGTCTAAACTATCTGCTTCTAACATGTTTAGCCTGTCCTGCATTAATTTTTTCACCTTTCTGAACCAGTTCTTCCCTTCTGGAAGCGTGCTCATATTGGTTCCTAGTTCTTTTAGTTTCTTTACAGAGACCGCAGTAGCAGGACTTTTTTCGAAATCTTTTCTTTCTGAGAATCTATAGCTCTTCCAAGTATCTTCTAAGAAGTGCTCCACCTTTACATTCTTTATCTTCTTAGACTTATCGAAGTGTGCTTCTAGCTTTTCGAACAGGGCTCCTTTGGCCAACTCCCCATCTTCTTCTGTCATTACGCCTTCAGCTATTAACTGATCTAGGTAAATTCTTCTAGCGTCTGGATGCTTGGCTATGGCGTTATAAAGCTTAGGCTGCGTGAACTTAGGCTCATCACCCTCGTTATGTCCGTATTTTCTGTACCCTAATAAATCTATGAATACATCACTGTTCCATTTATTTCTGTAATCCAGTGCTATTAACACTGTCTGCACTACCGCTTCTATGTCATCTCCATTTACATGGAATACCGGACATAGCGTAGTTTTAGCTACATCTGTGCAGTAAGTACTCGACCTGGCGTCTAGGTAATTGGTGGTAAATCCTACCTGGTTATTTACTACCAAGTGCATGGTCCCTCCTGTGCGGTATCCTTTCAGTTGTGCCATCTGCACTACTTCATACACTACCCCTTGACCAGCTATGGCTGCATCACCGTGTATTTGGATAGGAACTATTTTATTCTCGTCTTTTAAATCTAAATCTATAATGGCTCTAGATAATCCCTCTACTATAGGATCTACAGCCTCTAAATGTGATGGATTAGGACAGAGTGTTACACACACATCTTTTCCTTCATCGGACTTGATATCTCTTGAATATCCTAAGTGGTATTTCACATCACCATCGAATGACTCGTCTTCGAATTCTCTTCCTTCAAACTCAGCAAAAAGCTGGTCGTAAGGCTTGTTCATAATGTGAGCAAGTGTATTTAACCTTCCTCTATGCGCCATTCCTATGACGAAATCCTTCACTCCTTTTTGAGCTCCCTTTTCTATGATGGCATCCAGTGCTGGAATAAGAGACTCTCCTCCTTCTACAGAGAATCTTTTTTGACCTACAAATTTCTTTTGTAGAAACTGCTCGAAAAGCGTGGTTTGGTTCAGTTTATTGAAAAAGCGCTTTTTATCTTCTACAGAAAAAATCGTTCTGTTTTTTAGCTCGACTCTATCCCTCAGCCACTTTATTTTCTCTGGCTCACGAATATACATATACTCTACTCCTATAGATTGGCAGTAGGTTTCTTCTAAATGAGCTACTATCGCTTTTAAAGACGCTTTGCCCAATCCTATGGTATCTCCAGCTTGAAACTCAGTACTCAAATCTGCCTCCGACAGACCAAAGTTTTCTAGCGCTAGTGTAGGCTCGTAGGTTCTTCTTTCTCTTACGGGATTGGTTTTAGTGAAGAGGTGTCCTCTAGTTCTGTACCCATTAATTAGGTCTAGAATTTTAAACTCTTTGAGTACATTTTCCGGAACCGCAGCTCCTTCAGAATAATCTGATTTACTAAACTCGAAACCTTCAAAGAATTTCTGCCAACCAAAATCGACAGATGAAGGGTCACTCTTGAACTGTTTATGTAGTTCTTCTATGGCAGTGACATCACCATTACTTAGATAGGAATATTTATCCATGTTTTCTTTTAAATCCGTGGGACTCGCGTAGCAAACAAAATTACAAACTTGAATCTTAAAACAACCTCTTTAACGTATAAATCGTGCCTTGGGTTTAAAGAAATTAGGAGAACATCGGTAATCTTAACTCATTGATTTCCTTATCTCAATTTTTAGTTGCGTTCTTTTTACCATTAATCGGCTGATTGCTCTTTCGAAACCCTCTTCATTCTCTGGATGTAATGCCTCTGAAATAGCTTTTTCCGGGATGTCTATTCGGTAAATTATTTGAGTGAGTTTAGATTTATTGCGGCGCAATAGCTCACTAACCTCAGCAAAAATCATTTTTTCTAGTGCTTCAAATGTTTGAATTTCCTCCACTTCTATATCCTCAGCGAACATCATAAAATCTTTTTGCAATTGCAACGCCACTAAACGCAAATCAGAATTAGAAGCTAGCTCGTTTTTTTCGGAAAGGTTAGTCATGTGGCACTGTTAGCAATTTCAGACCAGCCATGAAGGACAAGCCGAAATGAATTGAATATTTGTGCTAAGCTATGGCAAAATCGATTCTAACTTCTCTAACCTCTCAACTATCTGAACTTAAAAGGAAACACCTAGTTGTGGTTTTGGCTGTTGCAATTGGGATTTTGTCGGGTTGTTTTGCTGTTTTCCTTAAATGGTCAGTGAGTTCTATTAGAGAGTTTCTTACTTCTGGATCCATGACCAAAACCTTAGGCGGGCTCTACGTTTTCTATCCGCTAATAGGGATTTTAATTGCCGTTTTTATTGTAAATAAAGTTTTAAAAAGAAGGCTGTATTCTGGTATTCCAAGCGTTCTTTATTCCATAAGTAAGAAGCGTAGCAATGTAAAAACACACAACCTTTACTCTTCTCTATTCACCAGTATTTTTACCGCTGGTTTTGGTGGCTCAGCTGGGCTAGAAGGCCCGTTAGTTCAGACCAATGCCGCATGGGGGTCTAATCTAGGAAGGCTCTTTAAAGTCGATTACAAAACAAAAACCCTTCTCGTAGGATGTGCCGCTGCCGCTGCCATGGCTGCCATTTTTAAAGCTCCGCTAGCCGCAGTGGTTTTTGCAGTAGAAGTACTCATGCTAGAATTCTCTGTTTCTAGTTTGATCCCACTTCTGGTAGCTTCTATTTCTGCGGTAATGATTACCAGTTTGTATGGTGGAGATGATTCTATTATTAGGTTTAATCTGATTCATGAGTTCCAAATAAAAGAGTCGGGCTATTTTATTTTACTTGGGGTTCTTACGGGACTTTCTTCTGTTTACTTCAGTAGGTTTTACCTGTTTATTACTTCTAAATTTCAAGCTATAAAAAACTGGAAAGCACGCGCCCTTTCTGGTGGAGTTCTTCTCGGAATTGTAGTGTGGATTTTCCCTCCGCTCTATGGTGAAGGGTATGAAATATTGAATCAACTTATTTCTGATAATGGATTCAATCAGCAGTTTAGAAAAATAGCCGAGGACACATTCTTTGGCAACTGGACCGAAAGCGGTTCTATGATGTTATTGTTCTTATTCTGCTTGGTGTTGTTTAAAGTAATAGCTACTTCACTCACCATCGGTTCTGGTGGAATCGGAGGGATTTTCGCTCCTTCTCTATTTATGGGTGGAACTCTCGGTTTCTTCTTTTCTCGGTTTTTTAAATACTATGAAATAAACACCTCTCTGCCATCTGAGAATTTCACGCTGGTAGGAATGGCTGGGTTGATGGCTGGAGTGCTTCACGCTCCGTTAACCGCCATATTTATGATAGCAGAAGTAGCTGGTGGATACGGGCTTTATATTCCACTGATGCTTACTGCGGCTACTTCTTATTATGTTTCTAAGTCGCTCATGAAAACGACTATTTACACTCGAGAATTAGCTCAGAGAGGAGAACTCATCACGCACGACAAGGATGATGCTGCCATGACGCTCATGAATCTAGAGAGACTGATTCTCACGGACTTTAAAACCTTCTTCCCAGAACAACTGATGAGAGATGTAGAATCCGTTTTAGAACAAACAGACCAGCTTATTTATCCGGTAATAGACAAGTACGGAAACCTATTGGGTCAAGTAACCATAGATGATTTACGGCCTGTTCTATTCAAACCTGAGGTCTTCTCTGAGGCCAAAATAGCCGATATCCTGTCGACTCCGCCTGAGGTGATTTCTATAAATGATAACATTCAAGAAGTGATGAAGAAATTCGAGGACACCGAAGCCTGGAAACTGCCTGTGGTAGATCACACTACTTATGTGGGAGTTATTTCTAGAACACAGCTTTTAGCTGCGTATCGAGAAGAGATTAGGAGTTCTAATTTTGAGGTTTGAGGAAAAGAGCTCGTTAGGTGTTTGTACTTTTGGGTGCTGCATTTCTATGACCGAAAATCAAGCGAATCAGGGGCACAAAAAAAGCCTCCAATCCGATGAAGGATTAAGAGGCTTTTAAAATTTCTTTTAATGTTTAGACTCTAGTTAATTCACACACCCCTGATCTACTTGTGAAACTGGATCATTATTAGGAATACAATTTCCTGATGGAAGTTCAATAGGAACATACCTAAACAGATCTCCATCATACAATCCGTTTTCGAGGAAGCTTACTAAATCTGTAATCTCTGCATCTGATAAATCCAACGGCACGAAGTGCTCTGACAATTGTCCAGAAGGAACCATGTCGTTTTCTGGAACTGCAGAATTTTTATATTCTACTAAGGATCTTAAATCAGTGAAGTTTCCTCCATGTCCGTAAAATGGTGAGTCTTTCAAATTATATAACTGTGGCACCTTAAACTTATAATCATCAGAAGGGTTTCCTGTGAAACCTCCCCTGCCTCTATTTGTTCCTTCTGCTCCCGCTGTCCCATAAACCCCTGGACCATCAAGATTGTCCATTCCTATAGCATCAAATTGCATGTTGGCTAAACTGGGTCCGTTATGGCACTGGTAACAGTTGGCTTTGTTAAAGAACAACTCGGCTCCTCTTTTTTCACTGTTCGTTAAGGCACTTTCATTGCCACGCAGATAATCCTGCCAAGGCGCTTTATTTGAAAGGATCGTTCTTTCATAAGCACCTATAGCTAATCCTGCGAAACGAACAGACATTCTTAAATCTGCCGGGACATCTGGAAAAGCTGCATCGAACAGAGGGCCATACTCCGGTAACTGTGCCGCCATTTCATCAGTACAATCCATTCGGTGAACCGTTAGACCTGCGATCGCTTGAGTTTCTAATCCCTCATGACCAAGCTGGTTATTCCAAATAGGAGTAAGTACACCCCATTGGTCTTCTGTTCCTTCATTCATTCCAGTAGCTCCGAACTGACCATTCCAAAGCATAATTTTCTGATAAGCTCCATTCATAGCTGTAGGCGTTCGAATAGGTTGAACATCTAAGCTATCCAACGAATACTCAGGATTCGGTTCTCTGCCTTCTCCAGCCATACCGAAACCTAAACCTCCATCACCGATTCCTTGCTTTCTATTGGCTTGAAATCCAGCGGCAGCATGGTGACATGATGCACAACTGAATGTTCCTATTCCATTCTCATACTTGGCATTTACACCTATAGCCGTTTCGTGAAAAAGTAATTTACCTAGTTCGACTTTAGCCGATGTAATCGGGTTTAGTGGGTCTTGTGGGATATTACTGAAATCATAACTGTCAGGTAATAGTAGTGCTGCTGTTCCTTCTCCTTCTGTGGCACTATCTATAGCAGCCTGAAGTCTGAGATCTAGCTCTGAAGTAGTGTCTTCACATTTAGCGGACTCATCTTTTTTACAAGAAGAAAATGCTAAGGAAGCGCCTATAAGTATGTAACTGAATTTGGAGAAATTCATCATGGTTTTAGTGATTATGGTATTTGATATACGAAGTTATTACATAAATAGTTCCATGAATGTACCCTTTATTCTCCGAAGAATTCCAGTACTTCTTCATAAAAAAACTGAGGTGCTTCAGCGTGAACCCAATGTCCTGCATTTTTGGCGGTTATTACGCTAGAGTTTGGCAACAATAATTTTAAAGAACTATAATCTGATTCTAAAATATAATTACTCACTTCTCCTCTAACGAAAATGGTTTCTATTTCAATACTATCTATAGGGAGTTCAGCACCCATTTCTGAAATATACCTTTCCAAAACAGGAAGATTCATTTTCCAGACTAGCTTCTTATGCTCATCTCTAGTTAGGTTCTTTAATAAGAATTGTCGTGTAGAAAAATCCGGAACGTAATTCACCAAGACTTCATCTGCTTGGCTTCTGGAAGAAAACTCTCCTTGAGGAATCGCATTTAATCCTTTTAATATCTCAGAGTGATGAGGAGGGTATCCTTTTACTCCTATATCCACAACCATCAATTTGGCTTTATACTGAGGGTATTTGTCTGAGAATAATAAAGCAGTTTTCCCACCCATAGAATGACCTATGAGATTCACATCATTTAAAAAATTATCTTCAAAAAATTCTTTTAAATCCTCTGCCATAAGCTCATACGAATGATCTTCAGAGTGAGGAGATTTTCCGTGATTTCTTAAATCAACCAAGTAAACCATAAATGTTTCAGATAGTTTATTGGCTAAGGTCTGCCAATTATCCAGTGAGCCAAATAACCCGTGAATAATTACTAGTGGCTCTCCCTGCTCACCTTTCACCTTATAGTTCAGCTTCATCTCAACTCTCTTTTATACATTCTCACCACATTTTCTAGGCCTAAATAAAGGGCATCACTTACTAAAGCATGTCCTATGGAGACTTCGAGTAAACCTTCACACTGCAGCGCGAAATACCTTAAGTTTTCTAAGTTCAGATCATGACCAGCATTAATTGCTAGCCCTAATTCAACAGCTAACTTACAAGAGGCTACAAACGGCTCCACGGCAACTTCCTTACCATCACCATACCCTTTAGCATAGCTCTCAGTGTAGAGCTCTATTCTGTCTGTCCCAGTTTTCACTGCTGCCTTAATCATATCGGCATCGGTCTCTATGAAAATAGAAGTTCTAATTCCTTCAACCTTGAATTGAGAAATCACTTTTCTCAACATTTCATGGTACTGAATGGTGTTCCATCCAGCATTAGAAGTAAGCGCGCCTGGAGGATCTGGCACAAGAGTAACTTGCTCAGGCTTCACCTCTAATACCAAGTCAATAAATCGCTGGTTTGGATACCCTTCTATATTAAATTCGGTAGAGACTACTTTCTTCAGATCATAAACATCTTTATAGGTAATATGACGTTCATCTGGCCTGGGATGAACAGTAATTCCATCAGCTCCGAATCGCTCTATGTTTTTTACAGCTTCTACTAGATTAGGAACAGTCCCTCCTCTCGCATTTCTGAGGGTAGCTATTTTATTTACGTTTACGCTGAGTTTAGTCATCAGAGTGATTTATCAGATTTATCTGGTACAAAGATAGTGGTAACTAATATCAGATGGATAGGGTATATTCTCATAAAAGTGTATTATTAGCACAAAGTTTTAATAGTGAACGCAGCAGAAATCATATCACAAGATTTACCCGTACTTGCACCAGGGGAAAGTGGGGAAAACGCCCTCATTCTTATGGAGCAGTTTGATGTTAAACATCTTCCTGTAGTAAGTGGTGATATTTTCATGGGTATTATTTCTGAAGAAGAGATTCTTCTTTTGGAGAACCCTACTTCAGCGTTTAATTCTATTCCTCATGATTTAATGCAGATTTCTGTGGATGCCAATTCACATTTATTTGATGCGCTCAGTATTATGTCTAACTACAAGCTAAGTCTACTTCCAGTTACTATTGACGGTACTACTTATGTAGGTGCGGTTTCTGCGCCTGACCTTCTGAACCAATTAACAGATATGAAATCTGTGAAGGCACCAGGAGGAGTGTTAGTCTTAGAAATGCCTGAAAGAGATTATTCTCTAACAGAAATAGCTAGATTAGTAGAGGAAAATGACGCTAAAATTTTAAGTGCTAGTATTACCTCTTCGGTTAGCCAAGAGTACTCTGAGGTTACGCTAAAGATTAACAGACAGGACTTAAGCGCTATCATCCAAACGTTTGAACGATATGACTATACCATAAAGGCGTCATACCAGAAGCAGCGTTTTTCTGACTCTCTTCAGAATAGGTATGAAGAACTCATGAAATATTTGAATATTTAGCCCTTAAAAGTTTAGTGTAAATTGATTTAATTTGTACTGAAATGACCACATTTTCTAAGATTTTAAAGATTATTTTTCTCTGCGTAGCCATCTTTTATTGCACCGCTATGAGCTTCTCTCAATCAGATTCTTCTATGTATGTTACGCTAGGCGGGGTTTTTGAAGATGGCTTTAACGCTGTTCTTTTCGATACTGATTCTAACCTCGTATTTGGTGGCTACACGAGTTCTCAAAATGGCAATGGGACTAAGGGGTATCTGGTAAAAACGGATTCTTTGATGAATCTTCTTTGGTCAGTAACCTACTCCGAATACTCTGATGCTTCTTTTGAAGATATAGTACCGAATGGCGAAGGCTATTTGGCAGTAGGTAAACTCTTAAATCCATCTACTAGCTATGATATTTTACTCGCTCAGTTTTCTGAAGAAGGTGAGCTAGTATGGGATAAACACTTAGGTGGAGACGATTGGGATTTCGGTAATTCCATCTCTCCTATTTCTGGCGGTTTTCTTATTACTGGGGAAACCTATAGTTATTCTGAAAATGCAGACGCCTATGCCGCTAAGATAGATGAGAACGGAACTGTACTTTGGGAAAAAACCTTCTCCTCTGAATTTAACGAACTGTTTAATGACGGAAGAGAATCTGGGAACGAACTACTAATGTTTGGCGGAGAAAAGAAATTGGACAATGAAAATTCCGAGCAATGGTTTGTACTCACCGATAATGAGGGAGAAGTCATTCTAGAGAGGAGTTATGGAACAGAAGGAACCAATATTCTTCACGCAGTTTTAGCAGACCCTATAGATGAGACTTACTTTATTCTAGGAGAAATTTATAACACAAACACGGAATCTACCAATGCTACTATGGCTAGGTTAGATGATATGGGAGAAGTGATGTGGCTAGACACTATAGCTAGCTCAGGAACTACTAAATGGCTAAATGCTGAAATTGGCAGATCTAATGAACTCGTGTGCACAGGCAGCATCTTAGATGCTGGCTTCGGAAATCAAGGAAATGATTTTTTTATTAAAAGAATAACCCGAACGAACACGTACGTAAACCAAACTACTTTCGGAACCAATAATGACGATTATCCCGAGCATTTTATTAGAATAGCTAATGCATATATAGCAGTAGGAAGGACTGACGGTCTAGGCCAAGGACAATTTGATGCATTCATAATTCGAACCAGAAATAGCGGATCCGATGAGAATTTTTCTACTACAGAAAACCTAGATACTACTTCTGATTTTTTTCAACGCATAGAAGAGAATACCGCGCCTGATTCTGACTTTTACTATTCAGATATAACGAATGAATTATACTTTCCCGCTGATACTAGAACTTACTCAATATATAACCTACTAGGCAGTAAGGTTCAGGGGTCAACTGTTAACAACAGGAAAATTTCTCTAAACCTAAAACCTGGAGTTTATCTGGTACAGGTCAATGATTCTAAAATCAGTAATAAAAAGATACTCCTTAGATAGGGTTATCTCAACACTGCGATACGTACTTAGTTCAATACTATTCTGTAGAACCTCCCTCTCCTTGCCCTATAAACTCATACATCCCTTCTGTTTCATTCTTAAAACAGAAACACGGATTAGATAATTCAGAATCTACTGTAAAACCCACAACGACCCTTCCTCTGTTTTCCATAGCTAAATCCGATTCCGAAAACTCTGTTATAAAGGAACTTAAGCTACGCTTCTTCATTTCTCTTTTTAGAGGTGAAAAATAACACACAATAAACTCCATTTATTTTAGTATTCTCGTTATTTTAGCATTCTGAAATGCATTTAAGTAAAAACATAAAAATCCTCAGGAAACAAAAGCACCTCACGCAAGCTAAATTCGCTGATAAAATAGGCGTGAAGAGATCTGTTATAGGTGCTTATGAAGAAGGGAGGTCAGAGCCTAAACTGAATCTCCTGCAGGATATATGTCGGTATTTTAAAGTTTCTATAGACGACCTCCTAACCAAAGACTTAGAGAAAAACGAAGCTCCTCTGTATGTTTCAGGAAACAACCTTAGAGTGCTTCCTATTATAGTAGATAGGAATACCGATGAGGAGCAGACTCCACTAGTTCCAGTAAAAGTATCTGCAGGATACGCGCTCGGTTATGGAGATTCCGATTACATAGGAGAATTACCCCATTTTAACCTTCCTTTCCCGGAACTAGCAGGACAGAAATCTTACCGAGTGTTCCAGATAGAAGGAGATAGCATGAACCCTATAGTCACCGGCTCTTATGTGATTTGTGAATACGTACAAGACTGGAAGACTATTAGAGATAACCACTGCTATGTAGTAGTAACACAGGAAGACGGTGTTGTTTATAAGCGATTAGAAAACCACATCACCGATAAAAAAGAAATTAAACTCATTTCGGATAACACTGATTATGAACCCTATTACCTAAACATAAACCAAGTAGTAGAAGTGTGGAAAGCAGTAGGCTATACCACGTTTTCACTGCCAGAGCAGCAGCCAGTTCCGTCTGGGATGCAGGAGCTAATTAACCAAGTGGCGGAATTAAGGAAAGATGTAAAGTCCCTGAAAAAATAGTCTTATACCCAAAGACACTTAACCGTAAGTGCAGACTACTTTTTTCTACCCGCTTTTAGTTGGTTTTACTAGCTAAAGACTCTTTCAGTTTGCGTTACAATATGTCTCGCCCAGATTCGGCTTGCGTACCTCTATTGACTACGAGTAATCGTTTCAGTTCGGCACATGTGCTACTATCTAACCTATGTGAGTAGGCCGCAATCTAAAGCCGGATTATTTAGCGCTAACGAAAGAAAACCCAAACCAAATGATGAAATTATTTCAGCATTTGTGTTCACTTGTCCATTCAGGAAAATGGCAATACCGTTTTACGATGTACTAACTGTTAGTGCTTGTAAAAGGCTATTTGCAACGCAGAAAAAATCTGACAAGACCCTTCAGTCTTTCCCAGAGAGAAGTACGCGGTGAAATTTAGAGATTATTAATGTAAAATCTGAGACCCCGTCTCACCTAAACGCTATGCAAAGAAGTATCCTACACATGGACTTAGACACTTTTTTCGTGTCTGTAGAACGACTCCTAAACCGGGAGCTCATAGGGAAACCTGTGCTCGTAGGCGGAGTAACAGACCGCGGAGTGGTTGCTGCATGTAGCTATGAAGCCAGAAAGTACGGAGTGCATTCTGCCATGCCTATGAAACTCGCCAAACAACTCTGTCCAGAGGCCATTCAAGTGAAAGGAAATTCTGCTAATTACATGCAGTTTTCAGACATGGTTACAGACATTATTAAAGAAGATGTCCCGCTCTATGAGAAAGCATCTGTAGATGAATTCTACATCGACCTTACAGGCATGGACCAGTTTCATGGTTGTGTGAAATTCGCCTCCGAACTGAGGCAGCGTATCATTCAAGAAACGCACCTTCCGATCTCCTTCGGATTGTCTATAAACAAGACCGTTTCTAAAGTAGCCACAGGAGAAGCCAAACCTAATAACGAACTTAAAATTCTGAAAGGAGAAGAGAAACCCTTTCTAGCTCCTCTGTCTGTAAAAAAAATCCCCATGGTGGGAGACAAAACCTACCAAACACTAAGACATCTGGGCATTAGATACATCCACACACTGCAAGAAATGCCTATGCAGATGCTTACGGATGTGCTAGGCAAAAATGGAGAAGGAATTTGGAAAAAAGCCAATGGTATAGATAACTCGCCAGTGAAGCAGCACTCGGAGCGCAAGTCTATTTCTACAGAACGAACCTTCGATAAAGACACAATAGACGTAGAACGACTAAAAGGAATCATGCTAGCTATAGCTGAAAATCTAGCTTTCCAGCTGCGCAGAGGAGAAAAGCTCACCTCGTGTGTGGCTGTAAAAATCCGTTACTCAGATTTCAGTACTTACACCAAGCAGGTAAGAATTCCATATACCTCTGCAGACCACCTAATTATTCCTAGAGTAATGGAACTGTTTAAGGAAATTTATAACCGAAGACTATTAGTCAGACTCATAGGAGTTCGGTTCAGTCATCTCGTAGGAGGGGCATACCAAATCAACCTCTTCGAAGACACTGAAGAACAAATGAATCTTTACCAAGCCATGGATAAAATGAGAGAGCGCTACGGGGACCGAAGCATTATCAGAGCAGCAGGAATAGGCGCTAGAACTATAGGAAGAACAAATCCATTTAACGGTGGGCCACCAGCATTGTTGGCGAACCGGAGAAGCTAGTGGGTTGAGCTAAAGATAAATAAATCCTAAGTCTAAAATCTATTTAAACACCCACACATATTACTCCCTTCGCTACGGAACTATGGAACCGAAAGCACTTCTCCAAAACCTCACTGAGGCTGGAGCCACTAAATTTGTGCTTTCTGACATCAACAATACCTCCGCATGTTTGGATACCGTACGCATGACTCAGGATATGGAAATAGAACCTATACTGGGCATAGATTTCAGAAATTCTGCGTGGCAATGCTATGTAGGAATAGCCAAAAACAATACTGGTTTCCATCAACTAAATACTCATCTTTCAGAACACCTTCACGCTAAGAAACACTTCGAAGAACGTGCCCCTGAGTTGGAAGACACTCTCATTATTTATCCATTTTCTGCGGTTAAAAACTGCAGTTGGATTACCGAACTGCGTAACAACGAATTCATAGGAGTTACCCCTAGAGATTTGAATGTAGTACGGTTTTCAAAAATTGCAACGCTACTAAAAGAGAAACTGGTCATACTCCAAACCATCACTTTTAGAGGAAAAAGAGATTTTAACGGGCACCGCCTGCTGCGGGCTATAGCTAATAACTGTTTGCTGAGTAAACTCCCCGTTTCTGAGCAGGGAAACCCTGAAGACAAGGTTCTCTCTATGGAAGAACTCAAAGAAATCTATGCTGATTTTCCGCACATCATAAAACAATCTGAAGAGCTATTAAAGCAGTGTTCTATTCACTATGATTTCGGTACTGAGCATCCGCATAAGAACCTAAAAGTGTACTCGACTTCTGAGGAAGATGACTACGAGCTAATACGGAAGTTAGCCATGGATGGGCTGGCTTACCGCTACCCCGAACCTACGCAGGAAGTACTGGATAGAATAGAAAAGGAGCTACACATCATCAAGGAGAAAAATTTTATTTCTTACTTCCTTATCAACTGGGATATTACCAGCTACGCCCGTTCTAAAGGTTACTTTTATGTAGGAAGAGGTAGTGGAGCCAATAGCGTAATAGCTTATCTGCTAAAAATTACAAACGTAGATCCTATAGATTTAGACCTGTACTTTGAGCGGTTCATTAACTTGTACAGACAGAATCCTCCAGATTTTGATATTGACTTTTCATGGACAGACCGTGATGATGTTACCCGCTATATTTTTGAGCGGTTCGACCATGTAACGCTGCTGGCAGTTTACAATACCTTTCAGTACAGAGCGGTGGTGAGAGAGTTGGGGAAAGTTTTTGGGTTACCCAAGCATGAAATAGATCTACTGAGTTCTGGTAAGTTTACTGTCAGTGCGCTGGACCACCTCTCGCAATTGGTGCTTCGCTACAGTACACTCATCCAAGGATTTCCTAATCACCTCAGCGTCCATGCCTGTGGCATCTTAATCACTCAAAACCCTATTCACACGTATTGCGGCACATTCCTACCGCCTAAAGGATACCCTACCACACAGATAGACATGGTAATAGCCGAAGATGTGGGGATTCATAAATTCGATATTTTAAGTCAGCGTGGACTGGGGAAAATAAAAGATACGCTCGCCATAGTACGGTACAACCGTCCGCTGGAAGCGCAGATAGACATACACGATATACAACGATTCAAAGAAGATGAAGGCATAAAGCACATGCTTAGAAATGCCGAGGCCATAGGTTGTTTTTATGTAGAATCTCCCGCCATGCGTATGCTACTGAAAAAACTACAAGTAGATGATTATTTGGGCTTGGTAGCTGCCAGTTCCGTTATTCGGCCTGGAGTGGCTAAAAGTGGAATGATGAAAGAATACATTCAGCGGTTTCGCTTTCCTGAGAAACGAAAAGATGCCCATCCCGCCATGCTAGAAATCATGCCAGACACATTTGGCGTAATGGTGTATCAGGAAGATGTGATTAAAGTCGCGCACTACTTTGCTGGATTGGACCTGGGAGAAGCTGATGTTTTAAGAAGAGGAATGAGCGGTAAATTCCGTTCTAGAGATGAGTTCAATAAAGCCAAAGATGCCTTTTTCACCAAAGCGCAAGCCAAAGGGCATGCGGCAGAAATGGTGGCCGAGGTGTGGCGGCAGGTAGAGAGTTTTGCAGGTTATGCATTTGCCAAAGGCCATTCGGCTTCTTATGCTGTGGAAAGCTACCAGAGCCTGTTTCTCAAAACCTATTATCCGCTAGAATACATGGTAGCTACCATCAATAATTCTGGAGGCTTTTACTCTCCGGAATTTTATGTGCATGAAGCCAGAATGCACGGAGCAGAGATTCAGCCGCCCTGCATTAATCGCTCTGGTGCGGAGACTATTATTTATGATAAATCCGTGGTACTGGGTTTTGGGATGATTCGTGCGCTGAACCATGATGCCATTAAAAACATACTAAAATGCAAAATGGAAGGAGATGAATTCCTATCGTTTCATGATTTTACAGAGCGCACTAATATAAGTCTGGAGCAGGTAAGTTTACTGATTAGAGTGGGTGCCTTTCGCTTTACTGGCGAGGGCAAAAAAGAACTGCTATGGAAGGCGCATCTCAGCATTCACAAAAAACCGAAGACAGAGGCTCCGTTAAAACTAGCACTGGAATCTGCTCCTAAAGAGTATAAAATCCCTCCGCTTTACACCGCTCATTTAGAAGATGCTTTTGACCATTTAGAGCTTCTTGGTTTTCCGTTATGCCATCCTTTTGAGTTGTTAAAAACAGGCGTAGAAGGCCATGTGCTGAGTGAGGATCTTCCGCGCTGCAATGGAAAAAAAGTAACCACTGTAGGTTACCTAGTAACTGTAAAAACTACCAAGACGGCTAACGGAAGAGCTATGTATTTCGGGACGTTTGTAGACCAAAAAGGAGACTGGCTAGATTCTGTTCACTTTCCTCCTATAGCCGAGAAATATCCGTTTAGAGGGAAAGGTATTTACCTTATATATGGAAAGGTAACCGAAGAGTTTGGTTGTTATCAAATAGAAGCTGAGTTTTTAGACAAGCTTTCCATAGTGCCTGACCCACGCTATGATGATGCCAGAACCACTACTCAAATGCAGATATTTGAATACTAATTAATGCATATCACTCAAATGGATCCGAAAAGTCTTCATTAACAAGAAACTCCTCATCGTTTAATGTATTTAAAAATGCGGTGAGCGCTAGCTTATCTATATCTGTTAGCTGAAGTCCTCCTGTGGTGTACTTCATAAAAGGATCTATAGTAGTAGAAGCGACTCCTCCTGAGTCATAATGATCTAATACTTCCTCCAAAGTCTGAAAACGTCCATCATGCATGTAAGGTGCGGTGAAGGATATGTTTCTTAAACTCGGTGTTTTAAATAACCCCATTTCCAGTGGGTTTCCAGAAACCCCTCCATAACCGAGGTCTTCAAACTCAGCGTCCAGCCCATTATTATGCGGAAGATGGTCTGTGAACTGCATGTTCCCGAATCCATGGCAGTGAAAACAATCTGCTCCGAACTGACCTCCATTTCCATCTTCTGGATTTCCACCCTCTCTTATAAAAAGATCTAATCCCATTTCTTCTAACGGAGTTAGCTCTGCCAGACCTAGTCTAAATTCATCGTACTTCGTATTGGCTGAGATCATAGTTCTTAGAAACTGAGCTATGGCTTTAGCAGCTTTTTCTTTGGTGATGGCTCCTAGGCCAAAAGCTTCATCAAACTTTGAAGGATAAAGCGCATCATCCTCTAGTTTTAAAATGGCATCTCCCCAAGGAATATTCATTTCTATAGGATTAGGCACTGGCTCTAATATCTGCTCTTCTAAAGTTAATGCTCTTCCATCCCAAAAATAATCTTGTGCCCACCCTAAATTAAATAAAGGCATAGCTTGTCGGGTTCCTGCTATTCCTTGAGTTCCTACTGAAAATTGATTGGGGTCTGAGAATGCATGTTCAGGAAAATGACAGCTTCCGCATGAAAGTGTATTGTCCTCACTTAATTTCACCTCCCAGAATAAATGTCTTCCTAAATCTATTCCTTCTAATGTCATAGGATTATCTGCAGGGATATCCATTGGGGGAAAGAATGGTGGGATCACTATGTCGTATGGTGTAGCGATTAGGGGGATGGTTGTACACTCGTTTTCATCATCGACTCCATCTCGGCATTGCCACGCGAAAAGCGCTATCCCTATCAATACTATTATTAGCTTGGTTGACTTCAATTTAATGGGGTTAATTCTGAGTTCATTAAAAATTCCAAATCTGTAAGTGACGTTAAAAACGCCAGCAATTGACTCTTCTCTAGCCCTGTTAACTCCAAAGGTACGACTAATTCTGACTGGTTTATATGGCCTAAACCTCCCGTACTAAAGTGGTCTATGACCTCCTCCAATGTTTGAATAGACCCATTATGCATGTATGGATATGTCTTTTCTATATTTCTTAATGATGGTGTTTTAAACTTTCCTTTATCCTCTTCATCATTCGTGATCCTGAACCTTCCTGCATCTTCATAAATTTCATACAAGCCTATGTTATGGAAACCGCCATCGGTGAAATTATGCCCAGAATGACAAGTTCCACAGGCTAGCTCTTCACTAAAAAACAACTCCATTCCTGCCAGCGCATCTTCAGTTAATGATTCTTCTCCCAACACATACTCATCATAAGGGCTTCCACCCGTAATCATCGTTCTCTCAAAACAAGCTATAGCACGAGTTATGGTATATATATCTATATCTCTGTCATAAGCTATCAGACTTAAATTATTTAGAATGGGGTCTGCTTGAAGTTCTGCCTCTATGATTTCCACATCATGATCGAATTCATTTTCATCTCCTATGGGCGCTAGTATTTGTATCTCTAAATTCGGTACTCCGCCCTCTCCAAATAATCTCTCCTGGTAAGCCACGTTTCCTAATGTAGGTGAGTTTCTAAATCCTATTCTACTTTCTATGCCTTCTGAAATGGATAGGTTATCAGTAAAAGCAGAGGCTTGGTGGTGGCATGAACCGCATGAAATGGAATTATCTGCACTTAATCTAGTGTCATAAAACAGCCTTCTTCCGAGCTCTACTCTTTTCTCGGTTAGTTCATTGTCTTCAGGAAATTCTATAGGTGGGAAATGGGATGGAAGAACCAAGTTAAATGGAGCATCCACGGCTGGTTCACACTTCACCTCATCTTCCTTTTTACAGCTGGCTAATGCTGTTACACAAACTACTATAACTAGCCATATTTTCATTCTACTTCTAAGCTAGCATTAAAGTTATCTATGAACTGCTGAGCCAACTCAAAATCTCCTCCTGTGTGGGTTTCGCCATCTTCTCTTATGTCTATAGAGTGTATTCCATCCAAGAATTTTTCCATATGGATAATTACATTAATCTCAGCTTCAGTTTCTGTCTGCGTAGCAATATCTAAATCAAACACATGCTCTGTATAAAAGGCATCGTCCCCTGTATGAAAAGCGAATGGGTATAAATAAGCTGGAGTAGCCACATCTGTAGTGTCTGCCTTTCCATCAAACTTAGTGAAGATATACCCAGTATTCCATCCCCAATGCATACCTGCCGCACCCTGAACGCTCAACGGATGACTATTAGGCCATGTACTGGGGTCATAGTCCACATTATATTCTGGAGGAACACCTGTGTGAAATTTAAGCTCATCAAATGACATGTCATTTGCAACGCTATAGCTTAACTCTATAGCCCCGTCTCCCACTTCCAAAATTTCTATTTCACTTAATTCTGTTTCACTTCCCTCTGAAGAGATAATGATATTAGAAACGAAGGTTTTAAAATTGAACTGAAGCATTCTATTCCCGAATTGGTCTTCATATTCTGCTCCATTAGCTACCGGTATGTTATTCCAAGTGGGCACAAAAGTGAGTTTTAGAGAAGATACTGATGGCACCGGAACGACATTACAGTCCACGGTTTCATCATCTTTATCACAGGACATTGTTAGCGCTAATACCCAAAATAATACTAGTATGATTTTGATCTTTTTCATATTCTCTAAATCTACTTTAAATGTATGATTATTCTATCTCAATAGCTGCAGCTAAATTATCTGCTACAGCACCAGTTAAATCAGTGTTTCCGTGAGTTCCTAATAAGTTTAAGAAGTCTACTCCAAAATAAATGGCTGCCACATTAGTTTTTATGTTAATATTCACCTGGTCTTCATCTTGGATAGCACCTAAGACAACATCTCGACTTAAACAGTCAGTAGCACAGTGGATAGACATGGTTGTTTCTTAAGTTTCATCACCATCTTTATACTTAGAATGTGAAAAAAATCACACTTTGTGAATAAAGGCGTGAAAGAAGAGATTAGAAGTGAAAAAAAAATCAAAAAAAAAACAGCCTCCAATTGAAGGCTGTTTTTCATTTACATCAATTGTATTTTAAGCGCTAATTCTTTACTAGTTTGACAAATTTAGTTCCAGAGGGAGTGATGAGTCGCGAGACGTATACTCCTTCGTTAAGGTTTAGTGCATTGATGCTAATAATATTAGAATTCGGTGTTTGAGAGCAAACTAATTTCCCATTTAGATCGTAAACTTCAACGCTAGAAATCTCTGAGTTCTTGTTAGAGATTGACCATATATCAGAAGTAGGATTTGGGAAAACATTAAACGTAATTTCGTTTACTCCTTCGATTCCTGAAGCAGGTACACCGAAGTACACATCATCGAAATAATAACTGATCTCTTCTCCAACGGTAGCTCCATCTGTACCATAATTAAAGAATATCGAAGCCTTATTGTAAATCCAACCATTGTCTAAACCAACGCTAAGCAATGCAGTTCCTGGACCTTCGTTGGTAAAGTCAAAAATAATTGTTTCCCATTCTCCTGCCAAAGTAGTGTTGGTTTCTGTTTCACACGTATGCGTCACATCATTTGCATCCTCTACTTTTAATCGAATTGGAGTTCCTGCAGTCGGTGACCATACCCTAGCTGACATTTGAGAGTCAATCAATGTAAGAGGAATATCTGTAATAAATCCAGCATTGGTTCCTATTGTAGTTCCTGCCCAAGGAGCAGCAGTAATGGTTTTAGTAGACATTACTACAGTATTACTAGGGTCTGTAGGGTCTACTACAATCATAGAAGTATTTCCCTCGAAATCTATTACAGAATATTCTACAGCAGGATCTTCGAAAGTAACAGGAAGGTCTAACTGATCTCCTGGCTCCTCTTGCACTTCACCAGGCCCTTGAACTACATCATCAAATAAGAACGTAGAAGTTTCTAACCCGTTTCCCACATTACCAAAGTCGAACATGAATACCACGTAATTATTAGTAGCAGTAGTGCCTGCGAATTCCCATGTCAGCGTTTCCCATTCACCTGTAACGGTAGTAGGAATGTCTCTTTCAGCAATTTCACCGCCTTCAAGCTTGAATTTAACTACAGTTCCAATAGGAGCAGTAGTGAATACTTTCATGCTTAATGCAGTGTTAGTCGAGAAATCTAAATTAGCATCTAGAAGAATCTTGCTGCCAGCATAGATAGCTCCACCGCTTCTTACTATTTTAGCTACAGTAGAGCTGGTGTTGATACCGTTAGACTGTGGATTTGGAATTACAGTGGCTATACCACCATCAAAATTTTCGAAATCTCCAGTTTCCACAGCTGACTCAAAATCAATTGGCAATGATTGAGAATTGCCTAAAAAAGCGACTAGCAAAAGGGTAAATAATACACTAATTTTCATTTTATATATAGATTTATTTTAGTTTAAACATTATGTTAGAACGTAAATATAAATCATTGTACATTAGTAAAAACAAGCTTAGTGTGTAAAGTACGCTAAGTAATTAGTTTAAAGTCATAGACCTAACACAGGTACTGGAATTAAACGAAGACAAGTAATGCTATGTGAAAAATGTCACTTTTGAGCACACTCCAATTGGATGCCTTTATTTCTCCATTAAATCCAGTATTCCTAAAGTCTTCTGATGATAACAATATTTCAAAGTCAGTCGAAACACCACTATTTCCTTGAAACTCTAATACCTCATCTACTTCTTCTTGCAATATCTCCGCTAGAG
>Ga0114995_10000690_pt1 | contig 23487 bp, 21 predicted proteins | sample ArcticOcean_MG_C_11_FD_87038 | JGI IMG/M metagenome (GOLD analysis project Ga0114995, IMG submission 87038) | Marine microbial communities from western Arctic Ocean - ArcticOcean_MG_CB2_154 | ecosystem: Environmental > Aquatic > Marine > Oceanic | place: Arctic Ocean: Canada Basin | collected... | reverse complement strand
CGGGTTACATTCGAACAATTTACTGATGAAGGAGTTGTTGAATACACATCTGAATTCTCTTCAATGAGAGTGGTTTTATCAGAAAGAGCAACGGATACTGTTGAAATACAAAGAATTGAAACAAGAAACAACGCTATAGCATTTTTTCGCATATATTTAACCATCAGCCTCGGCTTTTTGGTTGTTGAACCTTTCATAATAGTGTAGATGAAAAAAGGTATGAACAAGCGGAACTGTTCTCATGCGGGGATAAAGACAACCGACAGATCATTTCCACGAAGCCGCAAAGGTCTGTCAAACCCCTCAGACATTTGGAAGAGTACAATCGGTGTTCAGTTCCAAAGCACACTGCCTAGCGTCAAGATACCCGTCGTTTCAAGGAAGCTGACCCGATATCTGTGGGTTTTCTCATGAATTAAAAATTCTAGTAATCCAATACATTGTAACCTTCTTGCATCCAATGGAATCCTTTTACAGTCCAATTGAGTAATTGATCTACATGTTGCTGAGTAAGACCTGCTGCTGCTGCTACTTTGTTCAGAACAGCACGTTCAGAATCATCGACTTCTCGGTCAACCATTGTCATTAGGCAGATATCTCGCAATGCTAATTTAATCGAACGAGGTTGCATCTTTGCCAAATGAGCATCTAAATCGAGTTGTTGCAGCATGCTCTCTCGAAGTTGTTGCTTTCGTTCAGGAGAAAGGAGTGTCGCACCAAGTCTCTGCTCATAAAACGCCATTTCTATGCGTGATATCTCGCCATCAACACTTGCTAAGTAAGCCAAAAGTTGGGCGTATTGAAACCGTTCCGAGGGGTCCATTTCGTGGATGACATCATGAAGCATGAACATCCGTATCGACCTTCAACCAAGAGCATTTTGGTATTGCATGCATGGAAAATAGACATAAGGAGTGGTTGGACAGCATGGCACGAGGGGTAAAATGAACAATCGCCGAATCTCAATTTTTTTGACAATTCTCTTGCTACTGCCCCTATTGAACACAGTTCAAGCCGATGGCACGACAGAACCAGACCTTGGGGCAAAGAACCTTACTGCTGCATTCGATTTGACAAACGAAACTGTTACCATCATTTGGGAAAATATCGATACCAATGACTACCTCATTCTTGAAGATTTGAAAAATACAAATTATTCTCTTTATCGTTCGGATGAACCACTCAACAGTTCAAATTATCAGAATGCTCAACTCATAGAAGATAATGTACAAGCCTGTTTTGAATCTGATTCACTTACTACTTGCAAAAACCGTCAACATATTGTTGTATTTCAGACACCGGCAAATACCGATGGTGGATTCTATTACGGTGTTCTTAGCACCCTGAATAACGGCACTACAATCGATGACTTCTCTATCGGTAATGCTTCTTTGAATGAACCTCTTTACGAATATGGCTCGGCAATTCGATCTCCATACAGTCTCCAAGCTACGTTTGATGTCACTGCTTCCACTACTGAGTTGAACTGGATTGATGTATCTCAGGTAGATACCTCGCTTGATTCGAACCATACAACCTCCATATGGGCGCATGCTCTCAAAGCCAATCGAAGCAACTGGGACTCAATCGTTAAATCGAGCATTGCTACAAACCTTTCATCAGATATTGAAGTCTTTGAAATTATCCATCCTCCAAATGTAAGCCGTGTTCAATATTATACAGTCCTGCATTCATTTAACGGTCAGCAAGATGAAAGGTTTCTCTCAAGTAATTCTCTTGCTCAAGGGATTACTGAAGATAACGTCGGCTCTTCAATCACGGGAATTCTACAAGTAAACTTCAATGCTTCAAATTCCACAACTGGATTAAATTGGACCGGCTCACTCATTGAAGATGACAATCATACGCTGCATATTTGGCGCAGTCCTGCAATCATCACAAACATTCTTGCGGATGAAGTTAAACAGATTGCTCAATTACCTGCCAATTCAACTCACTTTAATTTTACAGTGCTGCCTGGATACAGTGGTGATTCATACTATCTCATCACACTTTCAGATGAACTCGGAAATCAGCAACAGAATCTTTCTGCAGCACCAAATGGCCACGCGCAAGAATACACTTTGGCAGAAAACCAAAACATTGTAACAGATTTAGCTGCAACTCATTCGATGGGGATGACACAGTTAACGTGGACTGATTTAGAAAACCATACCGAAGCACAGTATCAAATTTGGCGCTCGACGACCGGTTCAATTGCTACGACATCTGATGGAACCCTCTTAGCGATTGTTGAAGCAGGAATTCAACATTATAACTCGACATTGGATGCTGGTGTTTCTGCAAACTCATGGTATGCAATTACCGCAATCGCATCTTTTGGTACTCAAAACATAACCTATGCGCAAAGTAATATCTCACTTGGTTTCAATTCACTGAGTAGCCTAATTGTTGAAGATACTAAGAAACCGACTGCTCCTTCAACATTGAATGCAAACTATCGTGCTGATGGGACGACAGAACTCACCTGGATGGGTGATGGAATGGAAGCCGGTACGACTTGGATGATTTATCGCAACCTCTACACCGATATGGATGAACCAGCATTTTGGGTACTCGTTGCGCAGGTCGAAAATACCGTAGCCTCACAATATACGCTCTCGGTTGATTCTGTAGCCCAAAACGGAGAACAAGTTTCGGCAGTCTATGCAATTGGTGGAATTGATGTCTTCGGCAATGAAGTCGACTTTGAAGATTGGATCTTGAGTGAATCGGTCGATGAAGATCGAAATGCCCCTGATGTACAACTTCAACTCTATAATTCCGAATCGAATCTCGAGACCAGTCGATGGTTTGTTGGTTGGGAAAATGCAACCTTTTCGAATTTGCAAACTGATAATTATACCGTTCAATTCATGATGAGTGATGACGCAGTCTCTCTTGACTATACCATTTCGACTCTTGCTCAAAAGCAAAGTATTGACTTGACACAAGGCCTTGCAATCATCGATTTATCGCTTTCAAATCAATCTCCTGATGTCACGATTGCGATCACGGTTACCGATTCGGCTGGAAACTCAGTCTCGTTTTATACCGTGTTTTGCACTTCATGCTTAATAGAAGTTGAAGCAGAAACTGAAGTCGATGACCAAAGCCAAGAGCCAATTGACGTCGTTGGGGATGAGTCCGATGAAGAATCGAACAGCCAAGATAACTTGCTCATAGGATTGGCAATCGCTCTTGTTCTTTGCCTCGGCATCATAGTGTTACGAGGTCCAAAGGCAGGCAAAACTCCTTCTGGACTTCCAACGAAATCCGAGGATGAATGGATTTCAAAGTATACGAACAAAAAGTAATCTTTGATTTTCAAATGGTTGCAACCGCACCCCTAAGAAATCACGATCAGGTTCATTGTGATGTGAGCAATTCGATCAAACAGGCCCAAACTGGCATCAACTTCTTGTTCGCTTGTGAAGAGACCGAATGATGATCTAAGTCGGCACCAGCATCGCCAGGTTCACGGCCTGCAGCCCAATTTGAGGAGATACAGACTGCTGCATAAGGAAGGTTGAGTTCACGGGCAAGTTTTGCTTCTCTTGGCATGGTCATTCCAACCATGTGGCCACCGAGGGTGTCAATGGCATCAATTTCAGCTTTGGTTTCGAAATGAGGACCTTGAGCAAGCCAATACGTGTAGAATAATCGCTCATCATCCGAGAAACCTTGAACCGAGCGCAAGACAGCACTCAATCGAGAATTAAGAGACGAATCAAACGGTTCAGTGACCGAAGTAAAGACTGCTGAATCATCATGAAAAGTGGCGGCAACTCCGGTGAAATCGATGTATTGTTCGGCTAATCCAACTTTACCAGGTGGGAAATCCGAGGGTATGGCACCGACGGAACAAACGGCCATCACTGCTTCACAACCCGCATCAAAGAGTGCGCGAATATTGGCACGATGCTCAATTGTATGAGGTGGTTTACTTGCTTGGTCACCGTTATGGTGACGCTGTAAAAAGAACAACTCTTTTTCCTCTTCACCAGTATTGATGGTCATACATGTCAATGGAACATCGCCCCATGCAGTCTCAACAGTGACATCATCACGTCGAATTAATCTGAGCCCAGATTGCTCCATCTCTTCACCAACGGTCATGTTGATGAGACCGGTTCCGCCAATCACTCCGAGTCGTTTCATATCCCTTCCTCGCGTTCACAGCATGTCAAACCTACGGCGAAACTGTAAGTGGGACCTTGCTTTCGCTAGGATTCAAAGAGAACGACGTTCTCGAACAAATCACTCGTTAAGACGAGTAATCAAGTCTGCCTTCTTTCCAGAGACAGGTTTTCCTGCAGCCTTCAAAAGTTCCTTGAGTTCTGCAACCTTCATTGAATCGTAATCTGCACTCGGTGCAGCTTTTTCAGCAGGTGCTGCTTTAGCAGGTGCCTTTTCAGCAGGTGCCTTTTCAGCAGGTGCCTTTTCAGCAGGTGCCTTTTCTGATGCAGGTTCCATTGCTTCAGCAGCATCAATGATTGAAGGGGTAGAAACATCCTCTTCTTCTTCTTCATTATCCATGGCTGTAGCAAGTGCTGCTGCCTTCTTGGCATTGATTTCTGCTTCACTACGAGCTTCTTCTGAGTGGATTTCATCAAGCGTTTTTCCGTTGCCAGCGACAACACCTGCTTGAAGCAGTTGACTCTTACGAATTGCGACAGACTTTACCGGGTAAATCGGTTTAACAGCCTTGCGGATTTCTTCTTCCAAAGTTCCGTCGAGGATTTGAGTCTGGATCTTAGCGAAGGTAGACTTGGAAGCAATACTAATGATCATGTCACGGGCCTTTGCTCGCATTGCTTGCTTAACTGAAGTTTGAACACGCTTTTGAGTGATGATAAGAGGCTTGAGACGGACAAGGTATCCATCTGTCGAAACTACATCAACTACGTCGTCAACCTTGCCACGGTAGCGGCGGATTTGACGGCGGATATGGTCAGTTTGGTGGTGGTGGCCGATAAATGTCGTCAATGCATCTTGACCGACACACTCATGGACACGGAAACGAAGAATAACGTGCATCTTCGTAAAATCGCCATTGAATTCTTGTTGTGTCATTTCATAGACACGGCCGAGAATATGTTCGTCAGACTCTCCCAGAGTTTCTCCAATTTTCTTAAAATCCCATGGTGAACGAGGTGCACGAATGGTGTACCAAATCTTGTTCTTCCACTTGTCTCGCTGCTTACGTGCTGCTGCACGTGCCTTCACACTGATTTTCTTTGCCATTGTATCATCTCGGGATGTTGTCTTGCGGGGGCTACCCCACTTGCAAGTCGGCCACTGACCACCCCTATTTGAAGAAGCCTCTCCGTCCAATTCACTGCCATACTTAATTTGCATTGATATCAGCGCATCGATTCGGTAAACTCATGAGCATGAAGTGAACCCCATGGTTGTGGGCCTCCATCACATCACCTGGCGAGCGACGGCAAGCGGCATTGCTGACGAAACTGTAGTGGCCGATGCTATAGCATGGCTCGTTGGAGACCCTGAATTGGTTGAGATCGAACCGACAACCTCCTACCATGGCTCCAAACTCCACATGGTGACTGGTGTTTGTAAAAAGAAAGCACATTCACTCAAGTCTTTGTCTCGAATTGGAACTGAGTGTCTTCAAACCTTACTCGAAGAAGTTGATGTACGTTTTGATGAAAACCACACATTGTATTTCCGTATCGATTTCGATGCATTCATTGACGGTGAGGTCGTTTTGGCAACTTCGGGCCAAGTTGGAACCATCAAATGCCATACAAAAATCGAAGTTTATCCTGGCCAAGTGGCGATTGAAGAATGTAAAAATGTCCTCAAACTCGCCTTAGAAAATATTCAGACTGAAGGATGATTTGTGGACACATGTCGGCAATGCACTAAGTTGAATACCTAGTTGAAGGAGCAGGGGATATGAATGTCCAGTTTCGCGCCATCATACTCAGTATGATGATGCTCACCTGTGTGACATTTATTCCATCAGGCTCGACTTCAGGAGTAAAAAGCCTCAATGAACCTTCAATTTGTCATGCTGATAGAAACGATACTTGGACTATGGGGTTGGTCTCTTGTACCAATTCTACCAGCCCCGGATACACTCTTTTTTCACCCATGCCCGCAACAACCAGTTATTTGATTGATCAGCAGGGAAGAGAAGTCCATTCTTGGGAATCACCAGGTGGGCATCGGCCTGGACTTTCTTCCTATCTTTTGGATGACGGAGATTTACTTCGAGCTGCGAACCTTGCCCAACAGGCCGTTGGAGATTTTAGTGGCGGAGGCATTGCAGGTAAGATTGAACGTATTGGCTGGGACGGTACAGCAGAATGGTCTTGGGAATACTCTTCGATGGATTACATCACACACCATGATTTGGAGCCGATGCCAAATGGAAATATTCTCGCTATTGCATGGGAGGACAAATCTGAGGCAGAAGCTGCACAGGCTGGCCGTAACCCAGCCATTGCCAGTGATGCACCCGGAGGAAGTAGCAATGTCTGGCCGGACCACATTATCGAAATTGAACCCTTAGCCAATAACCAAGCAAATATTGTATGGCAATGGAATGCTTGGGACCATTTGATTCAGGACTATGATGCATCGGTCGAGAACTATGGTGTGGTCGCAGACCATCCTGAACTACTCGACATCAATTTCATCGGCGCAACTGGAAATCAAGCAGGCCGTGCAGATTGGATGCATTGTAACGGGATAGACTACAACGCTGTTCTGGACCAAATTGTGTTGTCATGTAAGAACATGAACGAGATTTACATTATCGACCACAGTACGACCACCGAAGAAGCAGCAGGTCATACAGGTGGAAACTCTGGCAAAGGTGGAGACATACTCTACCGATGGGGGAATCCACAGGCCTATGACTCAGGGCTTTCCAGTGATCAGCAATTATTCGGACAACATGATGTTCAGTGGATTGAGGAAGGAAGAACTGGAGCTGGAGACCTGTTGCTGTTCAACAACGGCGTTGGGCGTACCCCGAGTGTTTCATCTGTCGATGTGATTCACCCCTCTTCAAGCAATGGGAATTATCCGCTTCAAGCAAACGGGACCTGGGGTCCAAATGCACCAAGTTGGTCATGGAACCTTGGAGAACAGATGTATGCACAATCAATTTCAGGTGCTGAACGTTTACCAAACGGGAATACATTGGTGACCTATGGCACGCAAGGAACACTGTATGAAGTAGATTTGACTGGAGGGATTGTATGGAAATACATCAATCCAGTCACCAACCAAGGCACCCTTACACAAGGAGATGAGATTCCCGAAGGAAATAATGCTGGCACGACTGCCAATGCTGTCTTCAAGGCACGAAGATATTCCGATGACTTTTCAGCATTCACGGGCAAAGACATGACACCTGCTGACTATCTTGAAACATGGACTGACCTTTGCCTAAGTGAAGAATCAATTCCATGGGATATCGACGGTGATGGATGCATCGATGATTCCGATGGAGACTCCGTCAATGACCCCGATGATCTGTGTGAAGGATACGATGATACCATCGACCTCGACAATGACTCCATTCCTGATGGGTGCGATTCGTTTATCGATACAGATGGAGACGGAGTTGCTGATACTAGAGATTCCTGCCCCGGCTTTGATGACCTCCTCGATTTGGATAATGATACGATCCCCGATGGATGTGATTTATTGATTGATAGCGATTTCGATATGATTTCTGATGCTCTTGATCAGTGCCCAGGGTTCGATGACAATCTCGATGTCGATAACGATTCAATTCCCGATAACTGTGATGATTTGATTGACAATGACCGTGACGGTATTGCCAATGACCTCGACCTTTGCGAGGGTTTTGATGACCAATTCGACAGCGATTCTGACAGCGTCCCAGATGGATGTGATGATACTCCGGATGGAGATGATACTGCAACCAATACGACCGATATAAACTCCGAAAATACAACCAATACCACCGAGGAAAACGCCGAGAATACAACGGATAGTGGGATGGGTAATTCAACACAGTCTACCAACAACAGTTCGGATATCGATGAAGCTAAACCCTCGACTGAAGTCAATTCGAAGACGGACGCTTCGAGGATGACACCCCAATTCGTGCTCTCGTTTGTTTTGATGTTCTCGGGGGCATGGCTGTTGTTCTTTTTGATGGCCCAACGTATCTTTTCAAAGAAGGAAGAGAAAGGACATCCCGAAACCGATATCTTCTTTCACAATTCAGGAATCCAAGATTCAACACCTCAGTTTGCTCAAGTCAGTTCAATGATTGATTTACCTACCTTGAACCAAGCAGTTGAGCCAGCCTCTTATGTTCAAACAAACCAGCCGACTCCGCCCCTATTACCTGCAGAAGGATTGCCAACAGGATGGACCATGGAGCAATGGGATTTTTATGGCCAGCAGTGGCTTGATGCCCAGAGATAAGTATTTGATTATTTCAAAGACTTCATGTAGAACGACTGTTTGGGTTGCTTGAGGAATTACCATGACCCACGTCGTTACCACAGCCTGCGTCGACCACAAATACCAAGAATGCGTTGCAGTTTGTCCTGTTGAAGCATTCCGAGAAGCTGACCGATACTTGGTCATCGACCCCGATGAATGTATTGATTGTGGCGCATGTATTCCAGAATGCCCAGTCGATGCAATTTTTGCCGACACAGATGTTCCTGATTCAGAAGAAGCCTGGATTGACCGTAACGCCGAAGAATCGGTCGATGCTGAAATCGCAGAAGGCGACACACCAGTCCTTGCTTCCGACTAATATTCTTACACACTGAATGTGTTTTGTTCGAGCGCGTAGATACAAACCAATGTTCATGAAGGGCGCGTACTAGGGAGGAATGATTGGCATGGTTCGAACAGACTTTACTCAACTCCGGAATGGCAGTGATTTGCTTAAGCGTGGCTTTGCTCGTATGCAGCAAGGTGGCGTGATTATGGATGTCGTTGATCCAGATCAAGCAGCCATTGCAGAAGATGCTGGGGCTGTTGCAGTCATGGCACTTGAACGCGTTCCTGCTGATATCCGCCGTGATGGTGGGGTCGCACGAATGAGTCATCCCGATATGATTCAAGGCATTTTAGATTGCACTTCAATACCCGTCATGGCAAAAGCACGTATTGGTCACGAAGGTGAAGCACGGGTTCTCGAGTCTATGGGAGTTGACATGGTTGATGAATCAGAAGTTCTCACACCAGCAGACCCGTTTTTCCATATTAAGAAAAGTGAATACTCCATTCCATTTGTTTGTGGCGCCACCGGATTAGGTGAAGCAGTACGCCGGATTTACGAAGGTGCATCGATGATTCGGACCAAGGGTGAGGCTGGAACTGGAAATCTGGTAGCAGCTGTTACTCATGCTCGACTGATTGACCAAGAAATTCGTCAAGTTCAATCTCTTGATGAAGCCGGAATCGAAAAGGTAACCCAGATGGTTATGCAACGATACCATGTTCTTGCTGATGCATCAGAACTTCCAGGCCTTCATCCAATGACACCTTTTGGACCGATTGACGATTCTATGCGAGATGGTATTCAATCCATTCTCCTCGATGTCAAAGAAATGGGACGTCTACCAGTCGTTACTTTCTCTGCCGGTGGAATTGCAACACCTGCTGATGCATCACACATGATGCAAATGGGCATGGATGGGATTTTTGTTGGCTCAGGAATATTCAAGTCAACGGATCCAAAAACAATGGCTGATGCAATCGTTTTGGCTACTGCACACTTTGATGATGCAGAGAAAGTGACTGAAGCCATGGCTATGATGTTGGGTAAACCAATGAAAGGCGACGAAATGGAAACGCTTGAAGTTCGTTATGACCAACGTGGTTGGTAATCAATCTAAGGGATTACTTACGCCTTCTTCACCAAGTGTCCACTTGAGAGTTTTTACGACCCCGTCGAGGGCCTTATGATTACGAGCAGCCTCTTTCATACCATCTCTGTCCTCACTCTTCCGACACTCTTCAAACCAGGATTTCCACTCCTTGCGTTTGAGCTCTGCTCGATTAAGCATTTTTTCAATATCTTCCCAAGAACGGTCGTAAGTTCGGCGTGGAGTGGCATCGGATGACATGGCTTTCATTTGGGCCCCAAAGCCCAAGGTATTTGAGTCAAACTCCGGAATGATTACTTCAAAGCCGGAATTCGGCAATTTTCGAAAATACTGTTTTCCTCCAAAAGAGTCCCATCCCCGAGAATCACATTCCTGAGGACCGAACCTGAACCAATTGAAACTCCTTGGCCAATTACCGTGTGTTGTACCGTGCAATGATCTCCAATCGTGCAGTTTGACATCACCAATACATCTTCTAAGTGAGTCCCTGAACCAACCACGCTGTCTGATGAGACTACAGAACCTTCCAAGGTTCCTTGCATGTCTGCACTTTCAGCAACAAAACTGTTTCCTTCAAAATCACCTTTTGGCAAAGGGAACGGCAAAGTTTGGCGTTGTGCGATGAGCGTATGCTGTGCACGAATCAATTCCGAAGGATGACCAACATCGAACCACACGCCATCGATGGTTTTGGCATACATGGGCCAGCCCTTTTCGAGAACGAGGGGGAACAGTTGCTTACTGAAGTCAAATTTTTCACCTTCTGGAACAAGGGCTAATACTTCTGGCTCAATGATATAGAGTCCGGCATTAATGACATTGCTAAAGGCTTCAGCAGCTGTTGGCTTTTCTTTGAAACGGCAGATGTATCCTTCTCGCAATTGGCCATCTAAGGTACCGAGGTGAGATTTAGAAAGGCCAACGATTCCAAATTCGGTTGGATCTTCGACCTCCCACAGAGCCATGGTTACTTTTGCACCACTTGCCCGATGTGCTGCAAGCAAGGCGCCGATGTCAAATGAGGCTACTGAATCTCCTGAGCCAACAACGAATGTTTCTGTCAGGTGTTCAGACAAAAGTCGCACACTACCCGCAGTGCCCATTGGTGATGACTCTTGATTGACCCAAGCATCAATAGGATTTTCAAGAGTGTTCCAGGATTCAACATGTTGTTCTAATTGTTCTCCACGGTATCCAGTTGTAACAACAATCGTATCGATTGAAGCATCTTGCATGGCATCTTTAACAAAATCAATTACAGGACGTCCGAGAACTTCAACCATCGGTTTCGGACGAGTGAGCGTCAATGGCCGAAGTCGGGAACCTTGGCCCCCAGCCATGATGACACCGAACAAGAGAACACCTCAGCGTCGACGACTTGCGGTCATGTCGAGTTTACGCATCGACTTTTTCTTGCCAGACTTGGCTTTTCTTTTACTGGAAGAGGCACCGTCAGTTTGACCAATACCGCCAAAAGTAATTCCGCCGGATTCTAACAGCGTCGAAATCAATTCATCTGCAACTTCAGCAGATTCTGCTCCAGTCTTCATTTCGGCTTTGACGGATGCGTTATGGTCTGTCATCCATGATTTTCGCTCATCGCGAGCCATGTTCAACTTGTCACGTACTTTGTTGACATCGACCATCAACTCAGTAATCTTGTTATGCATATCATCAGACTTTTGTCGAAGTTCGAGGAATTCGGTATGGAGACGGTCACCTTCTGCTTTCAAGAAATCACGATGTGAAAACACTTCATCAACTTCAGGCGACAAGACATCTGCTCGACCGACTGCCTCAAGCATTTCCTTATGGGCAGCATCTGCTTCTGAGCGCAACGTTTTGATTGCTGTATCCATGTCGGAAAGGTCGACCTTAATCATCTCAAAATGAGTGACTTCTGGTGCGAGTTCTTTAATTCGGAGTGACATTTCCTTGATTTGTTTAATCATTTCCTTTTCCTTCTTTTGACCAACTGAGGAGGTCTCAAAAGTTGTTTCCAGTGATTGAACATCATGTCGAAGTTTAGCATACTCTGCAGTTGCCGACTTCTTTTCTCCTTTTTCATCACGTCGGCCTTTGGCCTGATTGATTATTTCACGGAGTTGCTGTTGAATCGCATTACGCTTTTCTTTGAACATTTTAATCTCTGCACGAACGGCTTTCATCTCAGCCATCACAAGGTCTATCTTCTCTCGGTGTTCCTTGTACTGGCCTTGAACTGCATTGCGCTTATCGGCAATCGTCCGGGCCTGGTCACTGAATGAATTACGAGTGTTTCTCATCTTTCGAACACGTGCTTCCATGCCCTGTAATTCTTCTTGGAGTTCAGAATCTTGACTCGGGGTCGCTTCATCAGGTCTTCCGCGCATACATCGTGCACGGAGTAATGCATTTCAAATCTACCCATCGAGAAAGGTGGATTAAGCACCGATATTTCCGAAGATATCTCTGACTTTGATGAAGATTCCAAGTGCAATGCCGAGGATTCCGATCAGGCTTGTCGTAACGGAACTAAAGTTTCGTATTCGTTCAAAGTACTTTGTTCGAACACGAACATTGATTTGGCGTCCAATGATCAAATCCCCACTTTGTTCTTCAAGTCGAACCGAGACTGTTGCCTCTCCGAATCGTTCTGGTAGGAGAGATTGCCACGCTACAGTCCCATCTCGCAATAATCCCGACATTAAGCCAAGGACGTCGTCGCCATCTTTGGCTGCAAGCGGTACAGACTTTGCCGCCCACCAATGGCGCTCGCCGGGGTTCAACCGATACGTCATAGCTAAATCGTGTGGCCTGAAATCTGGAGATTGGACCCGAAGCACAACATTTCGAGGTGTATCTGAAAGATTATGAATCAATGTGAACAAGTTCGCACGTTCATGAACCACATTTTCCATATCCACTTCAAATACAATTCCTGCAGAGGTACTCGGACGACCAGCACCAAGGTCCTCTTCGATCCTACCAATCATTCGGAAGAAGGCCGGACAAGAGTCTTCGATATGTTGGAGAATCGAGAGCCATTCCTCCATCGTAAAAATGGGATGGTTTTTTACCAATTCCATGCCTTTCGCAGTAAGAACTTCCGATAACTCAGATTCCATCGTTTTGAAATCAAGTCCTTTCGAATGACGATACATCGTCATTAAGATTTTTTCCCGAGCAAACAATGGGTCGATTTTCTTCTTGAAATATACTTCGATTTCTTTTGAGTATACTTCGTATTCAGAACGGAGAAGCGGGTCCATGTGAGTTTTCACGAGATCATTGAACACCATTTCTAATGTCGAGGGGTGAATTGGTGGAGTATATGCTTTCAAAAGCCCTGTACGCTCATCCATATTGAATGGGCGAGAGCGTGTTGGAATATGCTGGCCGAGTGAGAGTAAGAGTGTCGAGAAAGAAAGAAGAAGAAGAATCCGCCCATTGATTGAAGCAATATCAAACACAAAAATTCCGCTCAATAACAAACTTGACATTATGCCAAACGAGAGTGCCCATGAGTGTTTTGCCCTCGCATTGTTGAGCAAGTCTGCTAGACCTTCATATCCATGCAATGATTGCACGGAAAGATGTTCTCGATTCAACCGAGCAACTTCCTTTTCAAAATTCCCAATTGAGAGTTCCACCCGATGCCGATGGAAAATTTGAACCAAAATATAACCAAGCAGGATGATGAATGTAAGGGCGGTTAATGCCATAGCAAAACTCATGCCAAGCGTTGGTTCGATTTTGGACCACCACTCAGGCGAATTCGATGAAAAAGCGAGCGAACCAAAAGATGTAAGAATAGAAAATGCCGGAAGAATAAGAATCAATCGAAGGCCAAAACCGAATAATTGACGGTCGAGAGCATACCAAAACCGCTCAGAACCAAACAGACTTTCATTCAAACTGTCCTCTTCATCAGTACTTGACGGAGCGTCCGTTTCTACTTCGACCACAGATTGCCGAAGAATTACTTACACTAAAGCCTTCCATCAATCGCTCGCACGAGAGATTCGAACAAGAAGTTTTGATGCGAGGTCTGAGGAAAAGATGACATCACCATTTCCAGCAAGAGAGTAACCATTCGAAGTACGGGTGATTTCGGAACCAATGAGCACCCCCAATTGAGCCATAGTGTCTGTTTCCAAGGCGTTGGTAAACATCGCTTCGACAGTACCCTTCATTCCATGCTCTAAACGTTCGAGCGCAATGAGTTGAGTTTGAGATGAACGTATTCTCGACGAAATATCTGTCGATGCTTGCGGGATGTCTCGTCCACTCGGATCGAGTTTGGGCTGGCCAAGAAGAAGAGAGAGGGCTACTTCCAAATCATCATCAATAGCATGTTCTAAGCGACAAGCGGTCGCATGTATGTCTCCTTGAAAAGAGATGCTTTCGAGAAAGACTTCGGCTAAGCGGTGCCGACGTTTCATTTTCTGCCCATGTATCATTCCCTTTTCGGTTAAGGATGCGCCTTTGTAGGGCACATAGTCGACCATGCCTTTCACTGCCAACCGTTGAATCATTTCTGTAGCAGACGCAGGAGATACGCCTAACGCCTTCGCTAAATCACCATTTCGAACACGTTGAGAAGGTTGTTTCTCAAAGAATCCGTACATCGTTTCAAGATACTCATCTTCAAACTCTCGGAAATGACCATTCATGAATTCCCCTCCCGCTTCAACCTAATCTCTTCTACTCAGCAGAAAAGACTTCCTCACAAGCAGGGCATCGCACAGAACCAGTATATGTGTCTGGAATTCGAAGTGACTGGTCACATTCTGGGCAATGGAGTTCTACTTTTCCATCGCTCACTACTTCCGGAGTTTCATCTTCATCTTCTGTGTGTTCTCGAGATTGATCGGTACGAGGAGTGACATCAAAACGATGGGAGCAGTCTGGACAACGAACTTGACCTCCATAATCTGATGGCACACGTAATTGCCGAGCACACTCGGGACAACCGACTTGAATCTTTTCAACATCCACTGTACTGCTCGTTATTTTTGATTTCGATTGCTCTTTTACAGGCTTGGGGTTTGAAGTCCCAACTTGTCGGTTTTGGAAAATGCGTATGATTGCACCAACTGCAACAGCAATCATGAGGCCTCCGAAAAGTCCGACCCATGGTACCGAAAAGGAAGAATCTTCAACGATAACCTCTCCAGATTGGAAAGTGTTTGTAGCTGTAAAACTGTCATCACCAACAATCCAAGTGGCTTTGAAGGATACCGATTGGTAATCAGGCCATACAAATGTAAATTGATAATCCTCTTGCGAATTGGACGGTAAAGCAAGTGTTTGTTCTTCACCCAAGAAAGCCCCACCTAATGTAGATAATACGACGTACCCCGTCCTTCCATCAACATCCCCGGAATTACTAAGCCGGACGGTAATCGTACCAGAATCTCCTGGAATCGGACGATTCGGTACTGAAATTGGGTCGAACTCAACAGAATATGCTGGACGGTCGTCAGGTACACTCAGGCTATGGCTCGAAAAACTGAAACCAGTGGTCCAGTTCACAGCAGTCGCCCGAATTGAAACACGCTCAGCATTAACAAAACCAAGCGTATGAGTTCCAGTGGAGAATCCTGGAGACAGCGTAACCACATAATCAAGTGGATAGGATTCCAAACCCGAATCAGTATATCCAAGACGAATTCGAACAGGACGGTCAATACCTTCACTCATATCAAGCGACCATGAGAACTGAGTTCCAAGTTCAGCATCCCAAGTGACCGATGTGATTTTTGGAGTCAGTGTTTGTTGAATTGCAACTGGAACAATGAGTGTTCCATTCAGACCTGAATCGATTGAACCGTCGGTAGAAATGAGCGACCAGTTCACCGTTTGTTGGCCTTCAATTCCGAGTGGTACTTCGACCGTAATCTCACCTGCAGCATCGACATCGAGCAGCAGTCCATTACTCGAATAGGATATACCGTTTGTTTCACACACGAGTGAAACAGTTCCAGATAATTCGCCATGATTTCGAATCAACATCGAAAAGATGGCGATGTCTCCTTTGTGCCAAGGTCCATTGAGAAGAGCTGGGGTGCTCGAGCCTGCCGATTCAAAAGCAGCAGATTCCACATCATGAGCCAAGGAAATATTTGCGATCGAATTCGTGTTAATTCTCATGCCACTCACCGAACATGTGAGCAGGTCTGGTCGAGAAGTCGAGACAAGTGATTCCACGATTGAAGATTCAAGAGGAACTTGAATTTGAGCATCGAACAGTGATTGGCTACCGAAAGAGCACGCAAGATGTCCATTGAAGTCAACTGAACCGGTATTTGAAATATTGAGGTCCCAAGTGAGGTCGTCTCCTGCAAGTGCATCTTGAGTGAGAAGTTCGACTGAAAGAGAGAGGAATGGCAAAGGCGGTGAAGACACTTCAAATGAGACTTGACGTGATTCATCGGCTGGATGGCCATCTCCAGAGTTGTTCAATTCCAATGCAAGAGTTGCTGTACCTTCGTAAACAGCAACGGTACTGTTCACTTGAACGATTGTGCTTGAAAGAGGTGCAACGGTCACGAGAGAAGATGTTTGATTGTCATAGACATTATTCGAAAGCAAGGATGAAGTAAGGTAGCCAGCCCATGAAAAATCACCATCATTGATGACTGCGATTTCAGTTTGCAAATAATCACCGTCATGAATTGAAACATTCCCAGTAAGGGCACCCTCTGGCGTAAGACCATTCAAAAGAATTTGTCCTTCTGCTGCCAGAGAGATTTCAATCGGTCGCAAATGGTGAATCGTCCTGTTCAACGAAAGTGATTGAGTCGAATTGGGAGAACCGAGTTCTCCAACCAATTCCACACTGACAACTGAATATCCAAACGGAAGTGAGACCAAACTGAATTGCAACAGTTGGCTTGAATCAGCAGTAAGGGTGAAGTTTTGGCTCATCGAATCGAAGAGTGTTCCATCAAGAGTTGAGAGTGCAACTCTGGCTTCAACTTCTGCATCACTCGAGAGTATTTCTTCAACCGTGAATTCCAAGTCATACGAGGATTGCTCAATCGTGGCAAAGTCTTGAAGTGAGAATGTACTTACATCAATGACTGCACCACCGCCAGCCGCGCTTACGAGCGGCAAAAGGAAGGTGAGGAACAAGGCCGAAATACAGAAGGCGGAGACCTTGGAATTGCCTGCCTGACCCCTGCCCATACGAACCCCTCTACATGGGGGTTCTTCACTTTCACGCCAAAAGAAGTCACTACGCCATGTTTATTCAAGGTTGGAGGTTGGCGCACCTTGTATGCGTCCAGAAGAGTTGCTTGAAATGACTCCTGCCTTGCTGGCAAAGTCAATTTTGCATCGTCGCGAACGCCTTGCTGAGACGATTCCAGAGCAACTCGATGCTCGACAAGATGAACTTCGAGCGGCCGAGCCACTTGCTCGAAGTGCCAAAGAACAACGAGATGGGCTCAATGCTAAAGTCGCGAATTTGAAAAAGGAGCGAAACTCAGCCCGAACGACTGCTCAAAAACTGTTTCAAGAAGGTGGAGAACTTCGCGATAAAATATCTTCAACTGGTGGCGTTCAAAAATCAAACCCGGAATGGGCTCAAAACAAACTCAACGATAAATTGAAAGCTCTCGAAAACGAACTCGAAACAAATTGGGGCGATCATAAAACTGAGCAAAAGTTCATCGCAGAAATGAAAGCGCAAATACGCCTGCACGAAGAATGGGTCGAGAAGCGAAGTAATAACCAAGAAGAACATTCTCTGATGAAATCAAAATATACCGAGGCTCGGAAATATCTTGAAATCGCTGAGAAGGCACATAAAGCACTCCTCGATCATGCATCTGAAAACGAATACTTCCACAATACCTATCTCGAACAGGAAGCACACCGCCGTCGTGCCGATGCAAGAACCAAACGCCTCGCTCAAGCCCTTGACAGTAGCCAACGAGGGATTGAACACTGGCAAAAGCATATTGATGAAGGATTTGACGTATTACTCGCAAACTCAAAGCGAGTTGAAAATGGCGAGGCTTCGAGCCATGCAAGAAGACGTCAACAGAAAAAACCTGATGCAAAGAAACCCGCTTCTTCACGTCAGAAAAAGAAAACCCCCCAATCAAGAGGTGAAGAAGAATGAGCGATGAATGTGAAACCACCGGGTTCACTCCTCAACAGCAACTTCGTTGGCCTTTGGCCCACAAGTACCTCTGCAAAGAACTTGAATTACCGAACGGTGATACGATCTCTGCCGACGCACTGCAAGAATTATCGCAAGATATAGAAAACGTACTCAAGGCACAAAGTCCGAATAAATCAGCACTGAAAAAGCGAAATGGGCTCTATGAACATCTCAAGCGAAGCATCGAAAAGAGGTTCAAAGGCAGTTCTCTGCGTCAGTTTGGTTCATCAGAATCCGGACTTTCTCTCGCCCAAGGAGATTTGGACCTTTGTCTGTTGTTTGATGGTCAAAAACCAAAGAAAGTTCTTCGTTCAATTTCAAGCACACTCCGATTCCAAGAGATGGAAGATATCCAGGTGATTACTTCTGCTAAAGTACCAATCATCAAATTCGTCGACGAGCGTACGAAAATTCCGGTTGATATTTCGATTAACAACACCTTAGCACTCCATAACACAACATTGCTAAAGCGATATGCGGAAACCGATGAGCGGATTCGTCAATGCATTCTAGCGATCAAGTATTGGGCACACCAGCGAGATGTCGGTGATGCGGCAAAAGGTACCTTCTCTTCGTATGCATGGAGCCTTATCATGCTTCAAGCACTCCAAACAACAACGCCGAGCGTTGCACCAAATATTCAATCCGGCAAAGACCGAACAAACCTCAAAGTTGATGGAATCGAATACGACCTCACAATGGCTGACGAACCCAAGGAATTGCTTACTGAGATCAACACACAATCACTCGGCGAATTAATGACCCACTTCTTCCGTCAACTCGTTCTTGAACGGCCGTGGGATAAACATGTTCTTTCTATTCGAAATGGAAAACCAATGACTCGTAAAGAGAAGAAATGGAAGTACGGTACTCCGCATGCAGCAAAAGCAGTGGTGAAGGAAGGGAAGACTCGTTTAGGATTGCATTCACTCCCTGTTGAAGACCCCTTCAATCACGACCATGACCTCAGTCGAGTCGTTCGCCCGGAAGGTGCAATGGATATTCAAGAAGAATTGTTCCGGTTTTGGATTGGGCTCAATGAAGGGAAATCTTTGGAGCAGTTATGTGAACTGAAGAACCCTGAGCGGATTCAAATTGTCGAAGAAAAGGACTTGTTTGAAGATTTAAGAACACTCCCCAAGGCAACCATTGAGACCATGCTCAAAGAAAATGAGGTTCAACATTCGGACCTCGAGGAACGTATTGAAGCGCTTCACTCAGAACGACAGAATAATATCAAAATCTCACAAGCTCTTCGTGGACTGTTCGAAGAAACAAGTGACCTTCGTAATGAACACAGAACTCTTGTCCGAAGTCTACGTCCTCGGAGCCAAAAAATGGACCTCTTACAAAAGGAGCGAGACAGTTACAATGAAAAAATCGGCATCCCATTGTACCGTATCCGAGAATTATTGGTTGAAGTCTACAACAATCTTACGGGAGATATTGATTTCTTCCATGTTCCATCATTGCAAAGAGAAGATGAACAGTTCGCTTGGTTCTTTGAACTACAAGCCATGCATGCTGTTGCACTCAAGGCCGATAATGCACACAAAGAATTCATTCTGTTGGTTCGTGAACAAAAGAAAGCCGTGAAGGATTTGAAGATCACGGAAAATAAACAAACTCAAGTTCGAACTGAATTAATTGAATCTGAACCTATACTCGCTAATATTACAACTGAATTCAGCGAAGCAAGACAATTTGACCAGAATGCACACTCGTTAAACAAAGTAATTCAAGAACGACGAAAGGAACTTCGCCGTTTGCGGAGAGAAAAAGGTCGCATAGAGGCATGGGTACGGGTTTCCACACGTACGAGTTCACCACGCGATTCAAAACCGAGAGGCGGGCAAAAAGACCGGAAATCCAAGTCCGGACAAGCCGATTGGAAGCCTCGTAACAACGGTCCAAAGCCAGAAGAAGTACAGCAAAGAGCTGCTGCAGGAGGCACACTTTCGCTTTCAGATCTCGATGTCTTCTTGAACAGTGGAGGGTTTTCTTCGGTCAATAAATCGAAACCAACTCCAAAATCAAGTCGCCGTGCTGAACGGAAAAAGAAGCAAAACACTGCACGCCAGCTTACGGCTCAACGCGGTGAACGTTCCCAATCCACAAAGGGACACAAACAGTGAGGCGATTCAATGAGTAACATCCAATGGATGTACGGCGATGAGCCAAAAAGCCTCCCTGACGATTGGAAAGAGAAAATTCAATCCATGTTTCTCAATGAAACTGGTGAAGAATACACGCTTGAATCACTTTCGAACTTACCGATCCCAAAATGGAGCGGAAACATGCTTCTCATCAACCAAGAGGAATATCCAGCACCCGAATCCATCGTTGGAGTACTTTGGGCCTTACCGCACGAAATCAACGGAGTAAGAATTGCAGCCTTTGTCCTGGATGCAGAATACCAATCCTCTGGCTGGGGGGGAAAGGCATGGCAGCATTTGATTGAAATCTCACGTGCAGCAGGAAAATCGACCATTCAATTAGAAGTCAAAGCCGAAAATACCCGTGCTCAAGAATTCTATAAAGCAAGAGGCTTAGGTGTTGTTCGACACCTTCCGCATTACTACAAATCAGGAATTGGTTATGAAATGAAAGGCCCGTTGTGAATGCTTCATTCATCTCGGAAACGGTACTGACAAGGGTCAAAGGTTATGCTCCCCCATCTCTAGCAGAGTATGTGGAACAACGTTTGCTCGGAGAAATCGCAGCACAACGCGGCGTTACCGGTGTTGCCTTACTTGACGGCGATGGATTCGTATTATTCACCGAACCACAACACGATGATTCGGTTCAAAACCTCGGTAAAGCTATTGCTTTACTCGACCCAAAATTTTCCTCAGGGCGCGTCACCTTGAACGCAGAAAATGGAACGGTGTTGGTACAAGAATTACTTGGACAAAAGGTGCTGGTACTCCGTTGTGAAGTTTCATCAAACCTTGGCCGCATCCGCCAAGTTCTCGATACTGCAACCTCTCAATTGAATGCCCTCCAGCCATAAGAGGACCCATCTCCGCCAGTTGTGACCTGTTCCACACCCCTAGAGAATCTAAATCGCCCAGTGAAGAGATTAAATGGGAAGGGTCGGTCGCAAGTCCGGTGAGAAGATGGCAATCTTCCACTGACCAGGCGAGATACGAATGGATGAACTCAAGATTCAACTCGAAGAACGAAGAAAGATGGTTGATGAAAAAGCCACAAAATACCGAATCTTACGTGATGAGTGTAATGACAACTCGAAGAAGTTTACAATCACCCGAAACGAAATGAACGGCGAAGTCCGTGAATTGATTGTTCAAGTGCGTGAACAACGTGAAATCCGTGAACAAATGAATGAAATTGTTCGAGACAAGAAAGCGATCCGCCAGGAAGCGAATAAGATGGTTCGTGAATCAAAAGATGCTTTGAATCTCGCAAAGGGACCTGAAGCCGTTCAAGAACCGCGTGATGATGGTCGACGTGGACGCCGAGACCGCCCAGACACCGTTCATTCACTCAAGCGTGAATTGATCCGTTTGGAAAATGAATTCGAAATGGGACGTCACACCGGTAAAAACGAAACGAAAGTCATGAAGCGCATGAAGGAAATCAGTGCGCAAATCAAAAAGATGAAGACCTTAGAAGATTCGAATACTGATCTGAAAGACTCACGAGAAACTCTGAGGATTGCTATGGAAACACAAGAAACTGCTCACGGTGCTGTTGAACAAGCCGCAGAAGCCGCACAAGAGGCTCACGATTTGATGCTCCAATGGAACAAGGAAGTTGACAACCAACGAGAAAAGGCCGAGTCCGCTCACCGAAAACTCCGTGGATCCAAGAAAGATGCAGACAAAAATCACCGTGCATATATTGTCTCGCTCCGATGTTTGCACTCTATTCAAGACATTCTCCGTGCAATGCGTGGAGCAAATGCAGGCGCAGGTCAACGACCTTCAGCTCGTGTTGAAGTCCAAGACTTGATGAGCAAATTGATGTCAGGTGCAACACTCACGACTGATGAATTGATGCAACTTCAGCGTTATGACTGATGTTCATTACGCCGATGAGATGAAAGACCCCCCCTTCTAAACAATGAATATCGAGGGAATCTAATGTTGTCGAAAGAAGAAATTGCGGCCATCGTTGATGATTACGACCGAATGAAACTTCGTATCGGAATGACAGCGTCTCATTCAGCACTGGACATTTGTGATGGTGCTATTGAAGAGGGATTTCCAACTGTTGCCTATTGTAAAGAAGGGCGACATAAAACCTATGCGAATTACTTCAAGGCTCACCGATCTCCATCTGGACGCGTCTTCCGTGGAATGGTTGACAAAGCCATTGTCATGCCGTCATTTGACGATGTTATGAAACCTGAGATGCAAGAAGAAATGCGAAAGCGAAATGTCATCTATATTCCAAACCGGTCTTTCACTTCCTATTCATCGATTGAAGATGTTGAAAACACATTCAAAGTACCTCTCTTTGGCTCTCGAAACATGCTACGTATGGAAGAGAGAACAGAAGAACAAGATTACTATTGGATTCTTGACAAAGCAGGTCTTCCTTATCCTGAAGCAATTGCAGACCCGCAAGATATTGATTGTTTGGTCATTGTCAAATTACATCACGCCCAGAAGAAATTGGAACGTGGATTCTTCACCTGTGCATCCTATGCAGAATATCAAGAGAAATCTCAAACTCTTCTCAGTGAAGGTGTCATCGATGAAGAATCATTGGCTGGCGCCCGTATCGAACGCTATGTAATTGGACCTGTTTTCAACCTCAACTTTTTCTATAGTCCACTTGCTGAAGAGGGTGAAAAACTCGAACTACTGGGTGTCGATTGGCGATTCGAGTCTTCACTTGATGGTCACGTTCGATTGCCAGCTCCGCAACAAATGACCATGCCTGCTCATCAACAAATCCCCGAAATGACCGTCGTTGGTCATAACACAGCAACCATCCGTGAATCTTTGTTAGAGAAGGCGTTTGAACTGGGAGAGCGATTCATTAAGGCAAGTAAGGAACATTACGATCCTGGAATCATTGGTCCGTTCTGCTTACAAACATGTATTGACAAGGACATGAATTACTACATTTACGACGTTGCACCTCGTTTAGGTGGAGGAACTAACGTTCACGTCAGCGTTGGACATCCATACGGAAATGCAACCTGGAGAAAACCAATGTCAAGTGGTCGACGAATCGCTATGGAATTGCGAATGGCTGCTGAACAAGACCGTTTGCTCGAAGTTCTCACGTGATCCCAGAGCAAGATGTGGCTTTCGAGCCCAATCATCATTGCAAAGGGTACCCTCTGCTTGGATGTCATCTCAGAGGGAGGGTTTGGACCTAGGAAGACATTCCAGATTGTTCCGAAGCATCGGTTTTGTTCGCCTGTGAATTTTGGAAGAGACAACGGGCGACCATTAATCCTGAAACAAAGAGGGAACCAAGCATCAACTGTCCAAT
>Ga0114995_10000683_pt1 | contig 23608 bp, 43 predicted proteins | sample ArcticOcean_MG_C_11_FD_87038 | JGI IMG/M metagenome (GOLD analysis project Ga0114995, IMG submission 87038) | Marine microbial communities from western Arctic Ocean - ArcticOcean_MG_CB2_154 | ecosystem: Environmental > Aquatic > Marine > Oceanic | place: Arctic Ocean: Canada Basin | collected... | reverse complement strand
TGTGGGCAGTTATCGTTTGGCAACTGATTCAGTATGGATTAGAGTATATAAAGAAGGCTAATTGATGCAACCAGAAAACGAAAAATATTTCGGAAAGCTATATAAAAAGGTAAAGAAGATGGAATTAGACAATCCGGTTATAACTGTACTTATAGGCCTTGTAGTATTTTACATCGGCCTTAAAATGTTTTCCGGTGGAATGAAATCCATGGGTAATATGGAACAGCTCTCATGGTTTACTGGCAATTACATATATATGTTCTTTGGCGGTATTGTCATGACACTATTATGGCAGTCATCTTCTTTATCTACTACAGCAATTATTGCATTAGTTGCATCTGGTGCAATTCCGCTACCTGCTGCAATTGCATGCGTGTTAGGTGCAAATCTTGGAACAACCGGAACGATTTGGTTAGCCGGAATCCTTGTGAGTGATGGTATGCCAAAGGGCGATACCTTACGAATAGCGATGGCTCATACTGGAGTTAATTTAGTAATGGCAGCAACTCTATTACCATTCGTAGGAAACATTGCTAAATTTTTGTCAAAAGTACCATGATGACTTTAAAGTTTGATGATATTGCAATAATTATGTGTCCTATTATGAAATGGAGAGAAGAGTACCGTAGAAAAAATCCTGGGTGCTCACTACAAGAAATATACGATGCGTGGAAAAGGAAATGTCATGTGGGTTGAATTCTGGTTAACTTTAATGATTGGAGTTGGTGCAGGGTTCATCTTATATGCTAGTCATAAATAAATAATGAAAATTACTTATAGCACTAATTGGATGGGACCTGTTGCTACTCGCTGGTATGAAGAGAACAATATACCTTATGTGTTAAAAATGTCGAGTGGAAGATTTAGTCCTGTTAAAGAATACAAATCTTATACTGAAAGTTATTCGTGTGGACGCATTGACATCTATGGATTAGATGAGGAAGAGTATCGGGGTGGGAAACACGAGTACAGTCTAGGTGTAATGAGAACTGAAGATTGGAATGCATTAGGTGATTGGCTAGATAAACTCGAAACTCCTAACCTATGCACTTACGAAGAATTAGTATATAATTTTGAAAAAGATTACGACCAACTAATAAGGTGGGTCAATAAATGAAAATTACAATAGAAATAGATATTAAACCTGAAGAATTTGAAGACTTGTTTATTCCAAGTGAATCACTAACTGAGTTTCAAATGAAGACATATGAAGCGTATGTTGCAGCAATTAGCCAAGCGTTTCTTAGTCAAATACATCCGAGTAATATACTTAAAGGGAATACTAATGATTAATTACAAATATAATGAAGGTGACTTGATTAGTCAATTTAAAGAATACGTTGATTCGACCTATGGTCAACACTACGCAAGAGATAAATTTCAAGCAACTGAATTTATCATTGATGGTGGCCATGGAACTGGATTCTGTATCGGTAATGTAATGAAATATGCTCAGCGATATAATAAAAAAGGTTCTCATGTAGATGCTAGAAAGGACCTATTGAAGGTCCTTCATTATGCGTTGATTCAGTTATACATCCATGACGAAGAATCTAGTTTGCCAGAGGATTATCTAAAGCCCGTTGAAGCTTCTTCGTAATACGTGATTCGAGCTCACTTAAGTCTCTCTCAACTTTGTTCTCGAGATCAGTAATGGTATTATCACTTCGCTCTGCAAGACGATTGGCCTTTTCATCATAATCGTTTTGTAGAGCGTCTCTTTTGTTTTCAAATCGTTCTTCTGCGTTACCTACAATATCACGGGTTTCCTGCTCCTGCTCTCGCAATTTATCTTCCATTCTATCTACTGATTTCTCGATGCTGAGTATATCGTCTCTCAATCCGCTTTTAATATCACGAGTATAATCAACCGCTTCTTCAAGCTTAGTTTCAATGATTTCCATACGTTGTTCAAACGCACTGATATCAAGGCCTGCTATTTCTTCTACCTTTTGGTATAACACAAACCCACCATAGAGAAACCCAATAATAGATCCTAATCCTGCAATCAAAGCAGAAATAGTCATTGGTGTCATTTTGATCCCGAAAAGTTTGAATTCCTTATTCTTAAGGTTTTCGACACCTTCTTCGAAATTTTCTAACTCTTGCCCGAGATCCTTATCGCTCATTTTTTAGTTTTCCAAAACATTACTTTGTGTGTTAAGTCTTCGATCTTTTCATTTATAAACCATCCAGCAGCAAATCCTGCTATAAATCCTATTGTTAAAAACATTATTTTATTTCCTTCTTTTTATAATCTTTTATCATTTCATTTAAGGCATCTTGTCTTATACAGTATACGTTTTTTACTGGCCTCAAAGGAAACACAGTTAAAATATGATCTTTCAAAATTCTATTACTTCTTGCACCTCCCACAAAATCTCTACATTCCTGTTCAGTGTTAAATGAAATAGAATTAATAGTATAAATTTCTTTATAATTTTCTGTAGCGGTTGTTATCATAACGAATACTATAAACCAAGACATCTTATCCCTCTAGTTCTCTAATGCGAGCCTCAAGCTCGTCTATTTTCTTTGTTACATGTGGGTATTTTTTACGCCATGCATCTGTTGGCTGTTCTAACCATGTCCAACCATATCGTGCAACCAAGAAATCAAGAAACTGGTCTACTTTGCCGTAGAACCAGATTCCTGCTCTTGTATCTTTAAGATACGCTAATGCAATTGCTCCAACAATCGATCCACCGATAGCTGTCCATATCCATAATGTATCGGCAAACATTCTAGACAGCATCCTGGTTTTCCTTTTTACCGGTAAATTCAATATAATTGGCCATGCTATGATCTTTAGCTCCATCGAGTAAACCAGATCTATAGCCTCTTAACTTATCTTTAACTCTTTGCCAAAATGTCATCTTACGTATTAAACCATAAAAGTTAATATATCGTTTTGTACCATGATGACGATACAGCATCAACGCCGGAGGTACGGCTGTAACAATATCGTTATTATTTACATGGCGGTAATGTGGGCATTGGATTGTTTTAATAAAGCTTTTTGTACCTACCCTTGGTGAACCATAAGTAAATAAACATTCTACTTTATCCACAAATCTAGAAGCAGCAATAGTAGCCATCGCTCCACCTAATGAATGACCAGTAATAAAGAATTGCTTATCTGTTCCATTTCTTACATAGTCTGCTTGGATATTATCCCACAGCTTTTCAACTTCATTTTGGAAACCATTATGGACATATCCACCCATGATTCCTTTATCCGGAAGTGCATTTAAATCAGCTAATAAATCAGATAATTCATCTGGCTCTGTCCCTCTAAAACAAATGACATATCTTCGAATATTCCATACTGCGTGAGCCTGAGCTCCTTGATGCTCGAAGAAGATGTGCCCATCGTATCCTAAATTTGCATATTCACGAGCTGCAGCTTCGCTATCTAGATATGCAATTGCAGCCATCTGCGCCATTTCGTTACAGTGTTTTAAATACTTCATATATCGGCTTTTCCTTCGGCAATAAGCCGTTGACGGTTAATAATATGCAAATCCATAATATCTTCCTTTGCTTGCCCGTGATATGCTACTGCATGACCTTCTTCGATTAATATATCTGTAACAGTTCTTCCGCCCGATCTAAAGTTTCCAAGTACTCGGCCGAACTTTCCTTTCATATCTTCGCCATGCCTATCTTCTGTTGTAAGAAGAACAGCAGTTTCGCCTAATAATTCCTTAAGTCGTTCCTTTGCAAGAAGGCCAAAAACCTTCTCTACTTTATCTGATGTGCGTGATTCCGGAGTATCGATACCCATAATTCGTACACGTTCGTCTGTTAATACTATACCGAATCCAAGATCGATATCTACATCTACGGTATCTCCGTCAACAACTTTGATTACCTTTACGTCATATTCATTCATTCCTCTCTCCTGAATTTATGAATTATATTTTATTACTCAAACTGATTAGGGTTATTGAGTGATTTCATAGCCTCTAATTCTTCTTGCAATCTAAGTATCTCTAATCTTACTCTACGCAACTCTAATTGGTATAATGTATTACAGTTAATCCTCTCTGCAGGTCCATCAAGTGGTATTATAATTCTTGCATACATTCCAATATCTTTTGATGTTGGATTAACCGGGTCACTGCTACTAAATGGGCTAGTCGCATTGTCGATAATACCAGTAACGCCAAATTCGAAATTACTTGCTCCTCCTATAGAGTTCGAACAATCTAAATCTCTGGTTTTAAATTTATCTGAGCCATATGATGCTTGGGCATTAGGTATTTGCAGATTCAGTGAACTGTTTTCTGCTATGCTTGTATGACAAAATACTATTAGTAATACAAGCCAATACCTGCTCATGCCCTAAACCTTGAGCATATCTTCGAAGAGACCGCTGTTCTTCGTTTAGTATTCTTTTTAATCCTAGATCGAGTACAAACATATTCTACCTCATCTATTTTTTCTTTTGCTATGTACACCCCAATCCTTCTTGTTTTTAGATATGGTAGGTGTAGTATTTTTTCATCAGCAACAAAAAATACTGGTTTCCAATTCATATCAAACACACCTACCTCATAATACTCAACATCATTACGTTTATTAAATACTGTAATGTGTGTCTGAAGTATTCCCACGAACGGCCCTGGTTTCCATATTGGATACGTTGGAACCTGTTCGTGGGCAGATATTAATGTCGATACAAAAATAATTATTAAGAATAACAAACTTTTCATTTTAAACCTTATTGTGCTATACAAACAGCCTCAACTAGAGCTGTGTAGCTACCGCCTGGAAATGCTTTATTGCCTCCCATAACAACTGCTGATGAAGTTTCAAACCAAGTTGATCCGGTAGCAGTTAAGTCGTATTTGTCAGTCATACCAACTTGTATTTTATTTGTTTCATAAGATCCCATCCCTGTGGCATCAGATAAACTTTTAACTACAGTATCACCAGTGAATGTAACAACATCTGGTAATGTTGGGCTTGAGCTAAAGCTAGAAGGAGCTGTAATCTCAGCATAGTATGCGTCTGCTAATGTTACATCAATCCGTACAACAGGTAACTGTCCTCCATCAGCAGGAGCAGTGGTTAGAGTGTACGAATTAGGGTTACCATATACCCCGGTTGTATCTGTTGTTATAACGCAGCGGGATTGAACCGTGCCATTAATAGGAGTATCTGCAGCTTGCGCCATTAAACTACTCAAACCAATTGCAGCAATGAGTGCTTTCTTAAACATGTTGTTTCCTTATATTAGTATTGCATTTCTATCATTTTTTCATGTAATAGTTGTTGTGCCAGTCCATTTCTCAATCCACGCTTATTTTCTGGTAGCTTTTTGTCTACCAAAGCAATTGACTCCGTGTATGCTCCACCTGGAACCGAAGCCGAATAATATGAATTCATATTAATTGCCATATTCAATGATTGGAGAATTTGATCTTGGGCAAATGCCTCTGAAAACATCATTGTATTATCTACTGCTGCCAGAGCCCTTTCTAATCTATCCTTACTGTCTTGTTCTTCTTCCTCTTCTTTTTTCTTAAGATCTTCATCAGATTCTTTTTCTTCGTCTTTATACTGTTCTTCGTCGGTTTCAGCTAATGCATTTTGCACACTGTTATCATTTAACGGATCATACAAATCATCTAAATTTACAGTTTCAATTTCTGGAACATACGGTCTGTATCCAGGACAGTTTGGGTCAAATTGCGAGTTATAACATGGATCAACCCGATAGTTATATATGACACTTGAGTTTTCTATAGACCCAGTGCCTTCTATTTCAATTGATCCATTGCCCCAATTTGATCTATTTGTTGGTATGACAGGTAGTACCTTTCGTATTTCTACTCCGCCTTGTAAACCAGACCAGTCATCTGATTCTCTAAAAATATATCCAGTTCCATTTGCATTCTTATTCTGGATATGAACAATCATATCATCTTTTGTTTCTTTAATTGGTGTATAGTCATATATCACCAAATTAATATCTAAACCGGGTATGCCAGATGGAAGTATACTATCCATACTCCATGACTGTCCATTGCCGGCTGCGTTTGGTGTTGTTCCGTAATATGGGGCAATACTCTCAGAGTAAGAGTAACCAGGCCAACATCCCAATCCCACCAAGAGTAGCAGCTTCTTTAACATTTGGTTTATCCGATTCCGTTAATTCTTTACGAGTCTCTTCTACATGAGATTCCCAACCTATTTTTGCTGCATCTCCGATTAAACCTTTATAAGGGCATGGAGTACCAGCATTCATCATAGCATCAAAAACTTTTGCATCTTGGCACATAACTGATACAGCAGCTACTTTCATTCCCATATCAAATAGCGTTTTCGCATTTTTAAGCCTAACACAATTCTCTTCTGTAAACGTGGTTCCTGCAGATATACCTAAAATCTGGGTCTGTACTGCTCCAGCAACTCCAACCGTGCACAAGTCGCTATTTGAGCCTGAACTAAACTGTGGCGAAATAGCAGATGGAGGTGGTGATTTTACTGTAGTCTCCATTGAACCACTTGACGTAATTTTACTATCTGCAGTTGATTCTGTCACAATTGGCTCTATTGCTAATGCCAAGGGTGGGAATGATACCAATGCTGCAACAACCCCCAACACCATATAAGCAACTAGTTTCTTTACCATTCTATATTCCTTTCATAGTAATTAACATCCATAACACGTATCCTGCGCCGCCACACACAGTTAATCCAAAAACTATTCCAGCTGTGATTTCTATAGTTTTCACTAACTTCGCTTTTCTTTCCATTCGTGCTTTTTCTTGTTCTGCTACTAAATCTGCTCTAGACTGTTTCATTTCAGCCTGATAGCTAAGCCAATTCTGCCACATACCTGCACGGCCTTGATATATCATCATCTGTTTCAACTCGTCTTCTTTATGTTGGAGTTGCTCTAGGGCCATAAAGGCTTCTAAATCACTTTTATACCCGTGCTCATGGGCTTTCTTCTGTATCTGATTTTTTAAGCCAAAGTATTTAGCGAGTGCTTCACCACACTCGTATATTTCTTGACCATTTTGTACAGTTTGTTTTATAACATCGTATGCGGCATTTACCGCAGCCAATTCTGCAATCATAGCTACTCTCTCTTCTCTCATTTCTATTTATTATAAATGAGTCGTTTACTTACTATGAAATTTAAGTTATAATATATAATAGTATGGAAAAGAAAAGAAACAGGCCTAATTCTCTAACCTGGTGTGTAGACGATCAGGTTTTATATGAATCATATGAACCAGCGTTGTTTAACGATTGGATTATTAAAACATCGACATATGGCGATCAGATTCAAATGTTTGCATATAATATAGAAAGCGGGCATACTATCATTCGCTGGTTCGATGAAAAAGCTGATGCAGGATTATGGTTAGAGCACTTATGTGATCTATAAATAAAATATGTGATCTGTTCTATCATAAGCACATCGCCTTTAATACATAAAGACCTCGTACACAAGGTCGGGTTAGATTAGGTCGTGTACGCCTAATTGAGGTGTGCTTTTGATAGAACAGATAGGAATTCGATGAAGGAAGATGAAGAATAACTGGACGGGGGTTCGAATCCCCCCTCCTCCACCATAAGCACATTTACTAGTGTTTTTATGATGGGGGAGTCCTGGGTTTGACAGCTGTTAATGGTCTTCTGGAGAATAGGTGTAGGAGCTACCTTAAAGGCAACAAACTTAAAATAACAGCAAACGATGAAACGTATGCTCTAGCCGCCTAAGGTTAGACGGGGTTCGGCCCACCTTGTTACTCAACGGGCCACCTAGAAGGGTATCCTCATGAAAATTATTATCATACTAATGTTAATGCTATCACTACCAACTTATGCTGAAGAAAAAAATAATCTTACAGAAGTAGAGTTGACGATGCAATGCGGCCCGGCGAAAACAATGCTGGGAAACTTAAAAAGAAAGTATTCAGAAATTCCTTTCTTTGCAGCTCCAAGTTTAAATGAATATGATCATAACTTAGTCCATTCGCTGTTAATTAATAGTGAAACTAAGACTTGGACGTTTTTAGTAATAAACAAACAAGCAGACAAATTATGTATTATTGCTAGTGGAGATAATGCATTTAGCACTTTACCAGATAGAATATGATCAATAAAATATATCAGTTTAATTATAGTTATGATAGAGATAAATTATTATTAGAGTCATCTATTATAGATGGTTATAAACCGTATTATGATCCGAAAAACGATACACACCTTGATCTCTGGACTATTAAACGCATAACTGAAGGTTATGGAAAAGAATTATCACAAACTTTCTCAGAAATTCTAGAGTGTAATATCAAACCGCGATTCTATATTCAGAAAAAAGGATATACCCTTCCTTTACACACTGACCGTGGGACACTATGTTCTATTAATTTTGTTTTGTCTGATTCAAAAAACACTGCAGTATCCTTTGAAGATGGCGAAGTAATATATTCACAAGCTTTATTAAATACAACTATTATGCATGGAGTAATTAATCCACAACATGATAGGCATTTATTCAAGATGAGTATTTTCGATAAAACTTTTGGAGAAGTGCGTGAAATTATATCATCTAGATTATAGGATTGATAAAAAAAAGTATCGTAAGGTTTTTTTCGATAATTATAAGCATGGTAGATGGCATGACTCGCTACCAGATGAAATATATCCAGAACCTAGACTTTGTTGGTGGAAATTGTATTGCGAAAGCGGGAGCTGGAGAAAAGAATTAGTTAAAGAAGTTGAATACGATTTAAATATCATCGGCTTAAATAACTTTCCACGGTTTTCTTATTACACACCGCACGCACGTTTACGTCTCCATCTTGACGAAGATAACATGTGCATAATCCTATTAAATTTAAATTTAGATTATAAGCCGAAAATATTATTAGAAAACGCCGATATAGAATATGAATCTTTATTCATGCATGCCGGTAGTATATTACATGGATTAAATCCAATACCCGAACCAAGGTTGATTTTAAAATTTGCGATTCGGCATCCTTGGGATGAAGTTTATGAGAGACTAGATAAGTTTAGTTTAATAAATTACAAATAGATTGAAAAGTTAAGGATGTATCGTAAATTGGATATCTCACTAAAATTCTATTGCTTTCAACTGAATGGACTTGATGCATATGTTGTCCTACATTAAGGATAGCACATGTATAAGCATAAGCACTATCTCCAAAATATATAGTTTCTGATCCTGAAGAAAGAACTATGTTTATTGATGTATGACACTTACCGTCAGTATGTGGAAGAATGGTATTACCAGTTCTTTGAATATAATATCTAGCAGTAATATCATCAGTGCTGAGCTGAGCCTTTAGTTCATTATAAATTCTAACTACTTCGGTACATTCAACAACATCTTTAACAATTGCTTTTTCCCAGCCATTAAGCTTATTTTCTTCAACAAAAAACGTTGCATATTTTATTTCAGATAACATCAATTCTTTGTTATAAGATAATTTTGAAAGGTGTTTAATTTTTTCCGCAGGCATTTGGTATCTCCATAGTACGAATACTCATATGAGATGGTAGGTTTAATATGTAGTCAATTACTTCGGCTATGTTCTGCGGTTTCATTGGATTATCGATTTGCTTATTATCGATTGTGGTATCTACAGTACCGATGTCAAGTAGAGTTACCTTTACTGGATTCAAATTTAAATCAGAATAAAAATGACTTGCTTCTCGTAAAGATTTTTTAGAAATGCTATAATGAACCCTATTCATTTGTTTTAAATGGAATCCATTTGATTGAGTTCTCATACTTCCAATATTAATTATATGACCAGTTTTCATTTTATTATAGAATCCATCTAATAAATGAATTGCTGCTGTTGTATTAACATCTAATATCTCAGTAATATTGTCAGATATAATACCAGCATTATTAATGAATACCTCTGGATCGTATGTATTTATTAAATGATTTCTAAATTCTTCATCACGCAAATCTCCGTCTTTTGAAGACAATGCAATTATTTTATAATCAGAAAAATATTCAGCAATTGCTTTGCCAATGCCGCGCGATCCGCCTGTTATAAGGATCTCTTGCATATTCCGTCACCTATACAATTATAATTTAAGATACCACATATATGATATCTATCAGTAGTACCCTTGTTCTCAAACATATGCATAAACCCAGCATTATTAATATATGCATGTCCATCAGCCGGCATATGGATTTGGGTATCTTTATATTTTACAATACAACCTTTGTTTGTTTGTAGCGGAATATGGTATCTCCAATCATAATCGATGTGCCATACGCTTGAACATTTTGGCCTTGCCTTAAGTACTCGAGTGCGATAGAAATCATATTTATTAAGGCCTAACATAATTCCAAGGGCATTCCATTTACCCCATTTTAAAACTGATTTAGTATTAACTCTTTCAACATGATTTTCATCCATATACCAAACTGTTTTAACGCTATCATAGTACGCGTATCGTGGATCATCATATTGTAGGCCAATTGATTCATAATAAACATCATTATCTTTAGAGATAGGTTGCCAATGAAAAGCTTTGATTGTAGAAAGATATGATTCTATATCGTGATCATGATCGGTAATTCTTGCAAACATCTTATTCGATTTGCAGAAGTCTTCTATTTCACTGCTTTTGATATCGTATATCATGATCTTGTCCGGTAAACGAGCATACTGCTATATGCTGCCAAGTAGTACTAGACACTTGAGTCGCGCCAGCTGGCGTCCACGTGTATCCGTACGGGCATGCGTCTGTGCTTCTTTTACAAATATAATGAAAGTGCTTCCCATACTTTTCTCTTGAAAAGAAAACACAATCATACTCATTTTGTTCTGCGTATCGTGTTTGGTGAGGCATCATAATTTTAGAATTAAAAGTTGATGGTCGGCTCCCGATCTTACGGTACTCTGGATCTACCCAAAGTCTTGTAGCAACTCTACCAATACCTTTACCCCATCGACCCTTCATTAGTCCGCTAAACGCAATGATTCTATCCGTGATACAAATAGACATATAGTCATATTCACTCAAGTTAATATTGAGGTAGTTCTTAGCTAATGGATCATCAAGCGATGCAGCATATTTACAAGTTAAAAGAAACTCGTTGAAATACTCAGGATGCTCGAGCAAGTTCAGATGTGTCGTACCAACATTTTCCATCTTCAATCATCCCTTGGCCAATAACAGACATTACTAAATGTACACGAGGCTTGTTAGATTCATTTTTTACATAATGCGGATAGGCTTGATTAATAAACCATATTCCGCCGTCAGCAGCCATATGTTGCTCAACAGTAGTTTTTTTACCACGCACTCCAAAGATAACTTCTTGATCAGTTACCAATGGTATATGAATACGAATCGCTTTATCGGTGTTAATATCTCTATGTTCTTTTATTTCTTCACCAGGCATTAGTACTGCATATCGAGTACGTGTAACATGGCCAACCTTTTCTTCAATAAGATCCATGACTTCACCGACATAGCCTTTACAATAACCATTACGTTTATCGTAATTCTTTTCATCTGCTTCAGGAACATAAAGATGGTGTGAGGGATCTGAGACTCTTTCTAATTTTACAGGATCTGTAATTTCTAATTGTGTAGTATCAAGCTCACCATTGTAATCCGTAAGACACAGCATCTTGTATGCTTCACCGCCTTCAGATCCATCTTCGCCTTCTGCTAAAAAGTAACTTAATAAGATATTACGAACAACAAGGCCGTTCTCAGACGCCTTTTCTTTCTTTAGACCGTCGTACAAATCCCAGTTCTCAAATCCATTTGAGATAAATTCGTTATGTAGTTTTCGAATATCAATATTCAACGGAAGCTTTGACATAAGAGGTAGATACTGTCTTTTCTTCATGAAAATTCCTTTACGATGTCTTCCCATTTAAGATCGCTTTTAAATAAAAACGAAAATACCATTCTTGTTTTACCACTATTATTATCAACTGAATGCCAGTTTGACGTGTTAAACAAATGAACCTGGTTATTTTGAAATGACACAGATTCTTCTAATTCTAATTCGCAATTCTTACAATTATATGTATAATTTGCACTACCTTCTTTATGACCACCATTATTTAAAAGTCTTTTTGGTTCACCACTTATAATTTTCCACCAATTTGTAGTTGTAGCATCATCACAATTTAGAATAGGAAAATTAATTACACCAGGAACCATTCCCTCAATAGATGAATCAATATGCGGGCTTAGTTTAGGCATCTGACGATTTGTGTAAATGAATCGGATCATGTTAGAAAACTTATCCCCCATGTCTACACCTAGAACATCTTTATCAAAAAGATACGCGTACGGCCTTTTTACATGCGGGATATCTTTTTTGTTTTCTCTAAAATATTGGTAAAAATCTCTTAAATAATCACAGTGCTTATTAAGTTCTGGTAAGAAATAATAATTTTTCGATGAAAAATCCTGTATGGTCCCAGCGTCCCATTCTAATTTGTTTTCCGTTTTTATGGTGCTCATCATGATATCCCTCGCCCCCGACGAGTACATTTACCCACATTACATTTTTGCTTCCGCCATTCACTGAATGACATATTGCATTTACCCAACCGAATCCAATAAATCCTAATATAGCTGAACTAATAATTAAATAAGATAATCCTGCGAAATAAAACACAATTGCTGATACAATCCATATCTTACCCCAATGTTTGTGAAAAAATACTAAGGACGACTTATTCCAGCAACCTCTGACATATTTTCTTTCTATTTTATCTAGATCCCATTGGTTTAAGAGAACTGTAAGAAATCCTTTGTACTTTGGGGAATGCGGATCTAAATCTGTATCGGAATGGTGATGATGCATTCTATGCGCACCGATCCATCCTATAGGTGATCGTGCACCAGCTAATGTTGCTAACCATAAAAATACATATTCTATCCATACTGGAACAGAGTATTGGTTATGTGCAAAATATCTATGTAAACCAGCAGAGATACCAATCCCCGCAACAAGTTGCCACCATATAAACATCAATAAAATTTCGTACACGGATAACTCCCACTTAATAACTATTTATATAAAGCCCCTAAGCTGTTGATATTTATAAACAAACTAATTGATCTAAAACGCAAAATAGTTGTGTACAAACTCCTATTATAGTAGTATAATGGTACCATAAATTAATGAGGAGAGACGTTATGAATCACATGGAAAAACTTGCTGCAGACGCAATGCGCTTGTTACGCTCGGATAGTGTGTCTGAGTCTGATAAAAGAGCTATTGGTACGGCATTTCACGCATTGTCAACAGCCGAGCATGAGCTGAATGACATATTAGTGAATGTGTCGAATACAAATTTTGTTAAAGGAGAATTAGCATGAAGAACCACGTTACGAATCGCGAGTACACAGGTGTTAATGCAGCCACTCTTGCTGCAATTGGTGTAAGTTCGGTTGTTACTTTTAAGCAGGCGGTCCGAGATCTTGGAATCTCAGGTACTAAGCTTAAAGGACTAAAAGCATGTGCTCGCCTCATAATGTTTACCAAAGACGAAGATGAGAACGCAAAGGCACGGCTCTTCTCAGTCTTTGATGCAGCTGAAGTTCTAGCTCGAGCTTAAAAATTAATTTGTTTATAGGAAAAAATTATGGAAAATATTATTATCGTCACATGCATTGTTCTAATATCAGTCACACTCGGTTATGCGATCCGAGTGTTTGAAGAGCTTAAAGAGATCGCAAAAAAACTTTAAATTAATTGAAAAAAAGTGTGTACTTTACTCTCAAAGCAGTGTATAATACTACTCTAGATTGAAAAAAAATAAGGAAATTTATTATGTTGAATTCAAAAGAATTAGCTCAGTTAAAGGCTCTTTTGGCTAAATCTGTTTTAGCACAGTCTAATGAAATCGCAAAAATATTTAATGAAGATCGTCGTATGAAAGTCAACTCAGTAAAAATGAGCTTTGCTGTCGGTCAAAATGTTAAGTGGGATGGAAAGCGTGGTGATATGTCAGGTATCATTACAAAAATCAATCCTAAATATATTGTGGTAAATGCTGGATCTGCCGGCAAATGGAATGTTTCTCCACAACTCTTAATCGCAGCTTAAAGGAAAATTATATTATGGCACATCAAGTTGAAACAATGGCATACGCAGGCGAACTTCCATGGCATGGTCTTGGAGTTCCAGTTTCAAATGATTTAACATCAATCCAGATGATGCAAAAAGCTGGTGTTGATTGGACAGTTCAGGAATGCGAATCTTTCGTCGATTTCAACGGCGGACGCATTTCTACTGGCCAGAAGGCACTTGTTCGTTCTACTGACGGTCGAGTATTGACTAATGTAGGTAAAGACTGGAATCCTGTTCAAAATGAGCAGGCATTTGAATTCTTCAGCGAGTATGTATTTGCTGGTGATATGGAGATGCATACTGCTGGATCTCTGAAAAATGGTCAAATGGTATGGGCTTTGGCAAAAGTCAAAGAATCATTTGATCTTTTTGGTGGAGATCAGGTTGAATCCTATCTCTTATTCTCTAACCCACACCAATACGGTAAGTCGATTGACGTTCGGTTCACTCCAATCCGTGTAGTGTGTAATAATACTTTGTCACTTTCACTTTCGATGCAGGCTGAGCGTCAGGTTAAATTTGGACATCGTGTAGAGTTTAATCCAGGTGAAGTCAAAGAAGCTCTTGGAATAGCTTCTGAGAAATTAGCCACTTATAAAGAGATGGCTGAGTATCTTGGATCAAAGCGTTTCTCAATGGATAAGCTCATTGAATACTATAATACTGTTTATCCAAGGACTTCAGATAAGCGTGTGCAAAACAAAGCATTATCTGTGGATACTCTTTCACGGAATGCTAAGGAATGTTTCGATATTATCGAGACTCAGCCAGGTGCACAATACGCCGAAGGTTCTTGGTGGGCAGCATATAACTCAGTAACATTTGTTACTGATCACGTCCAAGGACGTAACGCAGACAATCGTCTGTATTCATCATGGTTTGGCACTAATCAATCGCGTAAAGTTAACGCATTGGAAACTGCCATTAAATTTGCGGAGGCGGCGTAAGCCCCTCCTACTTTAATTTAAAGCCTGTATACTTATATAAATGTATAAATAGTACCATAATAACTTTTATGGTGCTATTTTATGCTTAGATTTAAGGGATTTCTGGTGGAAAATGCAGATGCTATCGCTTCGGTCCAAAATATGGTATCAAGCTTGACCGGAATACAATCAGGTAAACCTGAAGCTTATGAAAAGAAAAGCTCTGGTAAGCGTATTGGAGCTGTAGTAGTACTTCCAGATAAGCAAAGAAAAGAGTTTGTTGCAAAGGCCAATCAGTGGCTTAAAAGCGCACCAGGCTATGAATACCTTGAAATAACAAGTGGTAGAGCTTCTAAAGATGTGCACTTTAAACACAAAGACGTGCCTGAAAAATCGATTTATCTTGTAACTAAACCTGATGGTGCTCGAGGCAGAACTGATCCAAACGAACTTATGTCAGCTGTTATTGCATGTATGCCTAACATTAAAATTCCGGCTGATATAGAAGAGTTGGATATGATGATCGATGCTGCTAAGAAGCTGGTTTCTAGTAAAGTTGAAGATTACTCTCAAAATGAATTAGATGCATTTGATTATGAATATTCTAATTTTTGCCAGGCTATTTCTGCTGCAATAGGTATACAAAAGCATATCGGCGGTAAAGCTGATAAAGCATACGTAACCGGTAGAACATGGCACAAAGACATTGCTAAGTTTAAACTCAATGCTTATGGTATGAAAGATTTTAATTCTTCTGATATTGTATTTAAGAGAAATAACAAATATTATGGAGTGTCATTAAAGAAAAAACAACGGCCAACTACAGCAGATCCTACATTGCTCAATAAAACAATGGGCAATTTGTTGAGTACTCCAAAATTACAAACAGATTATAGAACCGCAGTTGATGGATTCCTAGATAAAGTAATTGTAGCAGCACAAAAAGCTGGAATGGTTAATGATAAAGATTTTAAAAATAGGAAAACTGCGAAGGTACGTAAGAAAATTATTACTGGCCTTGATGAAAAATGGATGGGTGCACAACTCAAAGCTGAAGGAAGTATCTTTACTGCTATTACAAATATTCTAGAAAAAGATGCTGAGATTATTGCAGAAAAACTAGTTCAACTTGTTTTTAAATTAGACCTCAACAAATTAAAAGAACACGATTTCGATTTTAGCCTGATAACCGGTATTGGAGATTATGGCCCGAAGAAAGGTCCAGTAATTAGCAAAGCAGACATCTACGATTTAGATACTATAACAAAGAAAATGCACGACTTGTTAGCAAAAGAAAAGCCACATGTTGTTATTGATACAACATCAATACAGCCAGGCCAACCCGGGGCAACTGCGGCGGTATTAAAGTGCTTTCTTACAGTTGGCAAAATGAAAGTAGTCAATCTTGCTATCAGGTACAAAGGATCTTCAAGCTGGACATCACAACCATCAGTTACCGGTAATTTTACTAGTGAATTTAGCAAATTTTTTAAGGCGACATAAGTGGATAATTTTAGTAACTTTATAACTGAACAAAAAAACACTCATATGACACATATTGAGGATAGGGTTATTTACGGTGGAGTCAATGGCACACGTGAAGCTATTTTAGCTTTAAAGTCATTGCGTGACACATTTGCTGGAGAACACGATGGTAAAGTATCTGTTAAATGGGATGGAGCTCCTGCTATTTTTGCTGGTACCGATCCTAGTGACGGTAAATTTTTTGTAGCTAAGAAAGGTATCTTCAATAAGACACCAAAGGTTTATAAGACAAATGAAGACATCGATGCTGATACTAGTGGCGACCTTTCGGTTAAACTTAAACAGGCTCTTGCTCACTTGCCGGCTCTTGGGATACGAGGTGTGGTTCAAGGCGATTTTCTATTCTCAAAATCTGATATACAGACTCAAAGAATCAAAGGAAAGTCCTATGTTACTTTCCATCCTAATACGATTGTCTACGCGGTCCCGGCAGATACGCAAATGGCGAAAGAGATTAAACAAGCGCAAATAGGAATAGTTTGGCATACAACTTATACTGGACAGACATTTGAAACGATGAAAGCATCATATGGAGTAGACGTCTCGAAATTAAAACAAACAAAAAATGTATGGTCACAAGATGCCATGCTTCGAGATATGACTTCATACACAATGTCTAAAAAAGACACGGAGGTCGTAAATGAATATCTTTCACAAGCTGGAAAAATATTTAACCAAATATCAGGAACTACCCTTAGACAGCTCGAGCAAAACCAAGCCCTTGCAAGAAATATTGAAACATTCAACAACACATACGTACGAACAGGCACAGTTGTTAATGATACTGCAGCGCATACCAGAAAACTCATCGCTTGGATCAAGAATAAATATCAAAAAGAAATAGATAAAAGATCCACAGATGAAGGAAAAGCAAAGCAGCAAAAAGCACTTAATGACGTTTTAAAGTTTTTCTCTGTAGGTAATAAAAAATCATTACAAAAAATGTTTGATTTACAAAAAATTATAATTTTAGCGAAGTTAAAGCTTATAAATATATTAGATCGTTTTAATAATATTAGTACGTTCTTGAAAACTAAAAACGGTTATAAAACCACAGGATCAGAAGGCTTTGTAGCCATCGATACTCTTGGTGGTGATGCGGTTAAGATTGTGGATCGTATGGAATTTTCATACGCAAACTTTAGCCCCGAGATATTGAAAGGCTGGCAAACACCACGCCGTTCATAGTTATATTAAATGGGAAAATCAGGAAAGAAATATGGCAGACCTTCTGCGATTCAAAGATATACTCGAAATGGATGGCATAGAACATCCGTTAGACTCGCCACGTAAAACCCTTTCGTTTAACGATTTACACGTCGCTGAATATCGTCCAGGCGAAGATGAGCTTACAAACTACCGTGCTTATAAAAGAAGAAGAGTTGGAGATGTTGGAAGCGATACTGCCACATATTCCGAATCATTTGATGCGGTTGGCGACATTTCAAATAGAGCGTCGAAAGCCCGCCGTGCAATAAAAGGCGGAATGGCTAAACACATAGCTATGCGTAAATATATGGTATCAACCATGGATATGGTTAAACATGCAGCTACAGAAGATAGTGACGTCGAAGAAGCGCTTAACATGCAACAGCGACTGAAAAGGTCTCGCCTCTTTAAAAGATTACAACCTAGAATTAAAATGGCAAGAGAAAAGGCCAAGCGTAGAATTGCTAGTAAAGGCAAAATAGAATTACGATCAAAGAAAAAAGCAAGAGATTTAATTCTTAGAAAATTAACTAAAAATGTTGCAAAAGCCGATTTAACATTCGCGCGTCGTCAAGAACTAGAAAAAAGACTTGAAAAACCAGCTATGAAGCAAAAGATTGCAATGCTTGCTAAAAGATTATTCCCTAAAATCCGCAAAGCCGAAGTCGATAAAAAGAGAAGTAGTAAATGATTAGTTCTTTTAAAGGCTTTCTTATTGAAGAAGAGAAGACTGTTTATTTTACTTTTGGTAGAATGAATCCTCCTACTGTTGGTCATGAAAAGCTTATTGCTGCGTTAGCCAAAAATGCAGGCACAAATCCATATAGAGTGTTTGTATCTCAATCTCAGGATGCTAAGAAAAATCCATTAGCATATAAAGATAAGATTAAAATCATTCGCAAAATGTTTCCTAAATACGCACGATCCATTATGATGAATACTAGTGTTAAAACGGTATTTGATGCTTGTGTTTCTATGTATGAAGAGGGCTATGTGAAAGTAGTAATGGTTGTGGGTTCTGACCGCAAGCTAGAATTTGAAACATTGCTTAATAAATACAACGGGCAAAAAGGTAGGCACGGCCTTTATAACTTTAATAAAATTATTGTTTTATCTGCCGGACAAAGAGATCCTGACGCTGAAGGCGTAGAAGGAATGTCCGCTTCAAAAATGCGAGATGCAGCTTCTGCTGCTGACTTTACTCAATTTAGCCAAGGGATTCCACGTGGTGTATCAAACTCAGATACGAAGGGAATATATAATGCTGTTCGTAAAGGAATGGGTTTAAAAGAATCTAAAGATACAACTAGACATATTCAACTTGAATCGGTATCTGAAGTTAGAGAATCATATATTAACGGTACTCTATTTAAAGAAGGTGATACTGTTGTTATTAAAGAAAGCGGCGAGCTTGCAAAGGTTAAGAATTTAGGATCTAATTATGTGATCGTCGAAGCTTCGGGCAGCATATATCGTAAATGGTTAGATGCTATTGAAAAGGTTGAAGAATCACTTTCAGAAAGCAAAATCTATGACGTGGCAAAGTTTTCTATGGCTCGACAGGATGAACCACAAATAGGTATAGACGATATGAAAGGCTTTAAAGATTTTAAAGAGCAAAATGCTGAAGATCCAGATATTGGTGATCGTAAAGGTTCACAACCAGCTAATTACCATAAAGGCTTGAGTAAACCAACTAAGCTTGCACGTGATCGTCAATTTAAGAAACAAGCAAAAATGGCAGATAACAATCCAGCAGCATATAAATCAGCTCCTGGTGATAAAACTGCTAAAACTAAGCCTAGTAAATATACCAAAGCATTTAAGGATATGTACGACGAACAGAGTGTTAAGGTCGTAAAAAACCGGATTTCTAATGAGCGTGAAGCTGAAAAGCGTAGCGATGAAATTGATGCAAAACGTCAGGACAGAATGTTAGATAGGGCCCGTCTTATTCAAGTTAAACAAATTAATAGAAGAACCAAATAATGCAAACATTTAAGGTATATATTACAGAGGATGCTGCAGGTAAATCATTTGCTGATAAATCAAGTAAATCTGGTATTTCGGTTAGCACTTTAAGAAAAGTTTATAATCGTGGTGTTGCAGCATGGAAAACCGGTCATCGGCCAGGCACAACACCATCACAGTGGGGGCACGCAAGAGTCAATGCCTTCATTGTGAAAAAGAAAAAAGGTGGACTCAATCACGACAAGGATCTAGCATAATGCCATTATCAGTAAAGAACGGAATGGGAGCTTGGGTTTCAGATTTCCAAAAGTCTGATGCACCACAATTTAAAGGTAAGTCAGAGAAAGAACGCCGTGAAATGGCAATTGCCGCATACATGTCTGCAAAAAATGACAGCAAAGATGAGGGTTTTGTAAGTGCTGCACAGCGTAAAGCTGTATGGGCAAACAAAGCTGATGGTGGTAAAGGCCATCCTGATAATAAGAAAGAATCAGCTGAAGCTCCATTTCAACCAGACGCTAAGAAGCAGCCTGCAAAAAATAGCGATGGATCTATACAATCCCCTATGTCAAGGGTGAAAGCTCTTGCTAAAAAAGCACGTGATGCAAATAAGTCTGAAGGCTATTCACCTGACACTGATCCAGATTATCAGAAGAATAAAATGATAAGTAAGACTGATAAAAATAAGCTTGGTAAGCTAGCTGATATGATGGCGAAAGAACGTAAGCCACAAAAAGAAGCATCTTATGGTACTCAAGCACAACGCTTGATGTCACCATTGCAAAAGGCTCGTCAAGATAAAGAAAAGTTAGATCGTGAAAAACAGCTTAAGAATACACGCGTAAAAGAGGAAGTTGAACTCGAAGAAGCTTCTCTTAGAAAGAGTATTGCACAAGTTGCATCTAAATATAAGCAAGGTTCACCTATCGATTTTATGCACAAAGGTAAAAGACTTTCTGGCAAAGTGCTTTCTACAAGCAAAGATTCAGTAAGAGTTGCTTCCAGTAAAGGCGATATGGATGTTCACGTAAAAAATACTATAGAATCAGTTGAGCAGATTGATGAATTGACAGCAGAAGAAAAACGCCTTATTAATATGATGTATGATAAAAAAGGCAATCTTACTGATATGGGTAAGAAGGTTATGGATCATGGTAAAACAAACAGCAAACTTACTCCTAAAAACAGAGATGCTGATAATGCGAGACGTAAAGAATATAATGCATATCAAAAGTCGAAGCGCAACGAAGAAGCTGCACTAGAAGACTATAACTGGAAAGTATCTCACGCTGGCCAAGATGTACATGTTAAAGCTCCACATGCAGGCGCCGCTGTTAAAAAAGCGCAGAAAGGATTTGGTAATAAGGATTTAACAAAGGCTAAGATTTCTAATCTTGGTAAAGTTGGAACTCCGGCAGTACGTAACGAAGCCGGGTACAAAGTTCCCAGAAACTATGCACAAATGATATCTAAGAAAAAGAACAAAGTTAAGTTAGGCGGATTTGGTCCTGATGCCCCAAAGAGTAACATGGGTAATTCAGGAGCTCGTGCAGCACTACGTACTGTGCAACCAAAGAATGAAGAAACTGTATCAGAAGCTAAGTCACCTGCGGTTCAAGCTTATTTAAAGAAGAGAGCTGATGAAAAAGTTTAAGGAATTAGTAAAAAACTTAGACGAGGAAACCCAATTTAAAGTGGATGTAGAAGGATTACCTCCTACATTCATGACTGGAAATACTACAGGTGAAATCCTTGCTAAATTACGTAAAATTGTTAAACAGCCTTCTATGATTAGAAGTGTTGAAAGACAGACTGATACTGATGTTAAAAAAGCTTTTCGTAATAAAGCACAAGGGCGACCAATGGAAGCCGTTGATCCATCAGATACTGGTGGGGATGAAGAAGTATCAATGGCTACAGGTCAAATTAAAGCTATGAGACATTATTTAGACGGGATCGAAAGCCGCGTGAAGTCTGATGGCGATATGGAAGAATGGTTCCAGAATAAATTAACCAAAGCAAATGACTATCTGAAAACACTTTATGGTTATGGTAAAGGTAAAAGTAGTGACTAGTAAGGAACTATATTAATGGCTAGAAAAAACAGATTCTTTGCAAGATTGGCAGGTAGCATTAATGCGGCTGGTAGAATTGAAGAAAAAGGTTTAAGTACTACTGTTGCTGCCAGTATTAGTGGCGGTGGATTAGATTCTGCTGCGATCTTAGGTTTAATCGATTCGGATTACATACAAATACGACAAGGTGGTGGAGCTGATTCTGCCACTGTTTTAGGTTTAATTGATTCTGACTATATACAAGCAAGACAGACTGCTTCTTCAGGTGGGGTTGATTCTGCCGCAATATTGTCGTCTATCATTGCTTATAGTAGAATTTTAGGGGGAACTAATTAATGGCAAATCCAAATTTATTTAATGTTTCGACAGTTAACGGCAAAAGTGTTGGATTAACTCCAGCAAATACTGCAGCTGCAGTATTGCTTGCAAACTCTTCTGGTTCAGGAAAATCTTTAAAAATTGACACGATTGTGGCATCTAGTTCCGGATCAGCAACAGTAACAGCAACTGTTGCACACAATACTGCAGCTGCAGGTTCAGGAACATCAACTCCAATAATTACTGCAGGGCAAATACCTCCTGCAGCATCTTTAATTATTATTGATAAACAAACTTCATTTTATCTAGAAGAAAACACATCGATCGTTGTAACCTCTAGTTCCGCAAATGAAGTTAGTTTTCTTGTAAGTTATGAAGATATTTCATAATGTCAAATAGACTTATTGGTGGAGTACTGAGTAATACTGTTGATGTATCACTTATTCCACCTTCTGAGGATGAGAGTGATGATGCTGGTGGTGGTGATGCTTCATCAAGTGGTGGGCAATACGCCACAAGCTATATTGCGACAACAAGTGGGTCGATAACAGAACACGGTGTTACCTCTGGAACTCTAAATGACGCAATTGATGCCTTGAGTGATGGGGATGTATTACTTTTAGCGGCAGGATCATACACGATTACTGCTTTGCAATGTCAAGGCTACGGTAGTGATTCTTGGCGAAACAAAAATATTCTCATCGCAGGCGATACCGAAGATGCTAATGATGTAGTCCTAGAGGTCACGCATTCTGCACAAAGAGGTAAGCATATTTTTGCATCCGTTAATACAGCAACCTATCCAGCGGCAACAGTAAATAAGCAGATCGCATTTGTAAGATACAAGCGGTTAGCAACGTCAGGCACTAATTATATTAATGCGATTGCTGTTGGGTATTCAACTGACCCAGCCGCTGGACGTGCCGTTAATTGTATTTTTGATTTCAACAATAGCAACGTGTGTTGGATGTATGACAATTATGCTCGGACTACCCATGACATAGAATTTGTTAGATGCACTTTTCTTAATTATGCAACGTGGGGAGGGTCTTACTCAGGTGCGGCTGGTCAAATTATTGTTGGAGACTGCTTGTTTGACGATACCTACTCGACCGAGACCAGAGCGACTGTCACATCAAGTACAGCGAGCGCGACAATAACCGTTGCAGACGGTAGTTATAATACGAGTACTTATGGGGATGGTCATTTATATATCCCTAATACAACGGCGGTATTCTAATGTCAGATAGATATATTGGTGGAGTACTGAGTAATACTGTTGATGTATCAATTATTCCGGATACTCCAACTCTTGATTATCTTGTCGTAGGAGGCGGTGCCGGAGGCGGTGGATTTGGTGGCGGTGGAGCAGGGGGTGTACTTACTGACACAGGTGTGGTCATTGTAACTGGAACAACTTACACCATTACAGTTGG
>Ga0114995_10000652_pt1 | contig 24230 bp, 13 predicted proteins | sample ArcticOcean_MG_C_11_FD_87038 | JGI IMG/M metagenome (GOLD analysis project Ga0114995, IMG submission 87038) | Marine microbial communities from western Arctic Ocean - ArcticOcean_MG_CB2_154 | ecosystem: Environmental > Aquatic > Marine > Oceanic | place: Arctic Ocean: Canada Basin | collected... | reverse complement strand
TGTGGTTCGTACCACTCTTCTTTCATATGTATCATTATATCACTATCCGAACTAGGTAGTGCTAAGTTCGCCGCCCTTGAACCATATAATGATATTTCGCGATACTTATCTATAAATTCTTCTTTTAAATATTCATCCAATATATTTTGTACCATGTCTATATCGGGTTGCATTTTTTTAGATCTAACTATGTCTATGTGAACACTTTTAACTATATCACCGAATTCTTTCGCTTTCTCTTCCGTCTCTTTTGCTTTTTGTTCTAATCTATCCTTCTCAACTTTAGCTTTCTCTGCTACTTCTTGTGCTAATCTATCTTTCTCTGTCGCTACTTCTTGTGCTAATCTATCTTTCTCAACTTTAGCTTTCTCTGCTAATCTATCTTTCTCTGTCGCTACTTCTTGTGCTAATCTATCTTTCTCAACTTTAGCTTTCTCTGCTAATCTATCTTTCTCTTGTTTTGATCTAGCATCATTGATTTTCTTCTCACTTTCTTTCAATTTAAGCATTTTCCTTGCTTCTTCTGCTTTTTCTTCTGCTATCAACATAGCCGCATATCGATTCGCTTTATCTGTCGCTTTATCTGTCACTTTATCTGTCGCTTTATCTTTTGCTTTATCTTTTGCTTCTTGTTCTAATCTAGCTTGTTCTAATCTAGCTTGTTCTAATCTAGCTTGTTCTAATCTAGCTTGTTCTTCTGCTTCAGTTTTCACAATCGGTTCCCGTAATTCTATCTCATATTCTTTTAAGGATTGGTCTAGGTTAGCTTGTTTAGCATGTGATTTACGTACGTGTAATAATGCCAAGGTCAATGTATTTATCGATGTTAATAATCTTTCCGATTCCACAACATTTAAGTCATTAAAGAATAACACTATTGTATTATTTCCTATTTCCTTTACCCCTGTCGGGGTTGACATTTTTACTAATTTATCAAAATCGGTCTCGCCGTCCTCTTCGATCGCCCCCAGGACATCAACGGGGTGAGCCTCTTCCCCCTGCTCCTCACTTATGCTCTGACTAATTAGTCCCAGCTCCTCACTTATGCTCCGACTAATTAGTAAAAATATTTCGTATACCCCATCATGCGAGGTCTTTCCATTTTTGCTGTCTATTAATTCTTTTAATATTATACCAAGTGACGTATAAATATTATATGGACTTGATGGTATCTCGCTATTTTTTGTGAATAGAATCAGTTTCCGTATCAAACGTTGTGTTAATTCGTATAAAGCGGGGTTCGTCATTGATCCATCAACATCTATAAACCGTATTTCTTCTAAATCATCTTTTAAAAAAGCTGACATAAATTCTATTGCTAGGAACACATACTCTCTTTTATCTTCATCCTTGATGTCCAATATTTTAGCAAAGGCTTCGGAGCTAAATAATGCGTCCCACTTTTCTTTCGCGCGTATATCCTCCATAATCTTTTTTTTTTCATTTGTTCTTTTCTTCCAATCAGTATACATACGATCGACAAATTCGCGCTCGTCATGTGGGTCTTTGTGCCCGTCGAAGTTCAATCCATCCAATAACGGACCTTTACATTTATAATGCGTTATATGATTTTCATATAACTTCTCCCTACATTCTTTACTACAATAATATTGTATTCGACAATTATCACATACAGTCGCGTTGTTATTATATACATCTATATCATCTGGGGATATACGTGACGGACAACCAGATATGTCATCGTAATTCGCGCACAATAACAAATAATCATCTGTGTCGGCGACCTTTCTTGCGTAAAATGGTAATTTTGGGTTGCCTTGCTTTGCCCCCTTTACCTTATACTCATTATAAATATATTTAACCATACCTTTTAAATGTATATCATAGAGAGAAAGCACTGGTTTAGTCCTCTTACTCGCCTTCCCAGAACCTTTTAAATTATAGCGTTTCTTGGTAATCTTATTTTTCGTTTTTTTTTTAATCTTCTTTTTCGATTTCTTCATATTATATATATTTATATAAGAAAATTAATTATATTATGTTTATCAAGATTATACTCAATATATGTATTCATTTATAGCTAATATTAATTATTTGTTTCATTTCATAAATACTCCTAATTGCTACATTTATTTTTGCTTCTTCCCTTTTTTTACTTTTATTGTAATTGGTTCTTCTTCTTCTACATTTATATTTGTTTTATTTGTTTTATTTGTTTTATTTGTTTTATTTGTTTTATTTGTTTTATTTGTTTTATTCATTCCTTCCAGTAATTGGTTTAGTTCATTTATCCACATATCTTTCTCGTCTATATTTGAAACATTTTCAAATTCCTTAACCTTTTCATCCTTATTTTTATTGAAGCGGTCGACTTCTTCTTCCGTCAGTGAATCAAATGGCATTTTGGTTAGGTATTTAAATGAATTCTCGATCATATCAAAATGCTTATCAACTAGCATATTTATCACTTCTTGCTCCTTTTTCTTCTTTAGAATAATACTATCATCTATTATTCCATTTATAAAATTTACCTTATTTGTAAGCAATAGCAATTCGTGAGATAATTTGTTAAGAATATATTTTTTTCTTATAACATAATTATCAAATCGAATTTTCATATAATTATCTATAATTTCTTGAGGTGTATGAAACAGTCGAAGTTTCTGTTTTTCGTCAAATAAATACATATTGGTTGTATTTTTCGTACTATAAAGTTTTAATACCTTTTCCAACCCATTCGTTCCTTCATAGTCCCCCTTCATCTTTACTAGCGAATCTATCACATTACTTGCAAACGTAATCGTGAAATCGATTTCTTTCTCCGTACACATATCTATATATTCTCTCACCCTTACACCCGTTTTATCCTTCTTTCCATTCCCCCCTTCTATCAAATTCTCTATATGTTCTTTATAATTCGTCGTCCAAGTCCCTATTGGAAGCTCCGTTATCCTAACTCTCGTTGGCGAGACTATCTCATAATTACCCTTTATCAAAAATTTGGTATTTTCCTCATTTACGGAATAAATCTGCCCCTGAAATCCTTTGTAAAATGGAATAAATTTAATATCATCTACATTATCTCCATTTAATCTTTTCATTATAAAATCTATTATAACATGCGGGTTGTAAGAGAGCACCTCGCTACTAAATCCCGTACCTATACCTTTTGTCCCATTCACTAGAATCATCGGCACAATTGGTACATAATATTGTGGCTCTACAGACATACCATCATCATCCAGATAATCCAGAATTGCATCATCACTATCTTTAAAAATTAGTCGGGTTAGTTTATCTATCTCTGTGAATATATACCTTTCTGACGCCGCATCACTCCCTCCTGAAAGCCGGGTTCCAAATTGCCCATTCGGCGTTAAGTAGTTGATATTATTCGAACCTACAAAGTTCTGCGCCATTCCAATAATACCCCCGTTCAAGCTCGCCTCACCATGATGATATCCGGACAACTCTGATACTGAACCACTTAATTGTGCTACCTTAATTTCTTTCGTTAAATTACGTTTAAATGTCGTAAATAGAATCTTGCGCAAACTCGTCTTTAGTCCATCTACCAGACAAGGTATTGAACGCGCATTATCATAAATTGAAAAGTGACGCATCTCTTTATTAATAAAATCTTCAAAACTAATATTACATTCTTCCGTATCCAAATAATCCGCGGGGTCATATTCTCCCAACCAACTTTTTCTATCATCGGCCCTTTTTTTATTGAACGCCATATCTATTGTATTTGAACTCTCCAATGACTTATTGAAATATATAAACTTCTTTTCCTTAAAATATTCTTTAAACTCATTACTTGTACTCGTTCCTAATCCCTTATAATACTTTATTTTCCAACCCGGGGCCGAATTACTTTGTTTCCATTTATTATATTGCCCGTCGTTATAAAATAGTATCGTCTCCTTTCCCTTTGCCGCCTTTATAATTGGCGTATTCATAAATCCTATGAAATTCGGTATATTTAATAGACTTTTCCACTCTGAATCAAAAAGGTTCACCCCCAACCCTTTAATATGACTGCCGTCTAAATCCTGATCTGTCATAAATATTATCTTTCCATATCTTAATAATTCTTTCACACTCTCCTCCGTATAGTCTTTCCCAACCTCTAGTCCCACTATATGTTTAATATCGTGAATCTCTTTATTCTCTGATATTCGTTTTTGGGTCTCCCCCCTTACATTTAATAGCTTCCCTTTTAAAGGATATACACCTATCCTTTTCCTATCCTCCTTCGACATACCACCCACTACACCCGCTTTTGCCGAATCTCCCTCACAAAGAATCAATATACACTCATCACTTTTTACTGTTCCCGCATCATCCGCATCTATCAGTTTTGGAAAACCCCTCAGTGTCTTTCTCTTATGACCATCATTCTTTTTTACCTCCTGAATTTCTTTCACCGAAGTTAACGCACACGCCACATCCATTATACCCAGCTTTGCTATCTTTTCTATAAACTTATCACTTATATCACACGTTGAACCAAATTTACTTATATTTGTTGTCATGTAATCTTTCGTTTGACTATCAAATGACGGATTCTCTATATCACACCTCACAAATAACATCATTTGCTCTTTAATTGTACTTGGTTTAACGTCCACCCTCTTTTTCTTCTTTATATAAGCTATTAGCTTCTTTGTTATTTGTCCCAGAATATACTCCACATGTTTTCCACCTTTACACGTGAATATACCATTTACAAAAGATACCTGGGTAAATTCTTCTTTTGGTGCAAGAGATACCGCATATTCCCATCTTTCATTTGCTTCTTCATACACCCTATCCTTCTCCGATTTCTTTCCTATATACAAATCTATATATTGAGAGAATTGTTTTATTGGTACCACCGAATTATTATATTTTACTTTTACCTTATTACCTGTTATCGCCGCTATATCCATTATACGACGTTTAAACAAATTCATCATATCATCGCTTAATTCACTTAATCCTAGACGGGCTAAGTCCGGCTTAAATGATACCCTCGTATATGGCTTCTTACTACACTTTGTTATCTTTGGTTTATCTATAATATCCAGATTATCGTGGTATTCTTGAGTATATTTCAATCCCCGGATATGATCTACTGTTTCTATTTTCCCCCAACTCGACCAAATTAGTACCAATTTAAAACCAAACCCGTTCTTTCCACCCACTATCTGTTTCTGTTCCTTATTATAATTTGTTGATGTCCTAAGATGCGCAAATATCATCTCCGGTATCCATAAATCATGTTCTGGATGTTTTACTACATCTATACCATTACCATCATTCTGCAATGTAATTACACCATCTTTTATTTCTATCTCTATATTTGTTACCGGCAACATATTATCTTTCTTCTGTTCTATATTTTGTTCCTGCCTTATATGATGATCGCGACAATTCACTATTGCTTCATCAAATAATTTATATAGACCCGGAATTATCATTATATCCTTATGTTTTATTTCATCACCATCCATTACATATGTCTCATATCCGGTTGGCTCCATTGAACCCGTATAAGTATCCGGATTTTCTAATACATGTTGTTTATCTGACTTCTTTTGATAAGTCTTTGACAATTTATTATTTACATCATTATTACCGTCATTTACTACCACACTCATTGCTTTTCGTATATTATACCCTTTAATTTGTTTCAATTTTATATCTTTCTATATAATTTATTTACATCATCCGACCATTTACATCATTCCAGCGCATCATTCCCCATTCTTATTTACAACCCCGAATATAACTCTCTTAATAATACTTCGCTTTCTAATAATCCTACACAACCATCCGTTATACTTACCCCATATTTTAAAGGACGATCATTTATACTCTGTTTACCTTCACATAAATTTGACTCTAACATCATTCCTATCATGTTATCCTTCTTTAAAAAATTACTTATAAAATATCTCCACGCTTCACATTGTCTCCGATAATCCTTTAATGAATTACCATGAGAACAATCTATTAATATATTTACATTCTCATCTATCTCATCTACTATATGTTTATAATAATTCGGCCCCTTTTTACTTCCTCTCAATATTATATGGACATTCTTATTTCCCCTCGTTGTTACTATTGATGCTACCCCATTCCTATCTATTCCATAAAAACTATGCGACAATGACCCCGCCTTCATACCCTCTATCGCACTCTCTATACTACCGCCTGTTGTATTTTTGAAACCTATCGGCATCGATAACCCCGATACTAATTGTCTATGATTTTGACTTTCCACTGTTCGCGCACCTATTGACCCCCACGATATTAAATCTGATATATATTGTGGTGTAAATGTATCCAAAAATTCACATGCCGTTGGTACCTCCATATTTACTAATTCTAATAATAACTCCCGACCCATTCTCAACCCCTTATCTATGTCGAATGTATCATTCAAATTTGGGTCATTAATTAAACCTTTCCAACCCATTATTGTTCTTGGTTTCTCAAAATATACTCTCATTACTATCATCAATTTACTACCATATTTTTCCCTCATTTTCTTTATAAATACACCATACTCTTTCCCACCCTTTACATCGTGTATCGAACAAGGACCCACCACCACCAGTTTTCGCTTATCTTTGTGGGACAAGATATTCTCTATCTCTTCCCGAGACCTCTTGATAAATTCCCTATTTTCTCTACTAGCTTTTAACTCATTTAGCAATAAATTTGGAGGCATTATCGATTTTAAAGACACTATATTTACATCATCTATCTCCATTTATTAATAAGTATATAATATATTTTTAAACTATTAATAAGTATATAATATATTTTTAAACTATTAATATTATTAATAATATTAATAATAAGTACATAATATATTTTTAAACTATTATTATTATATACAATATGGTATGGTCAACTTATGTATCAAATCCTGTGAACCCAGCCACTATTACTAACCCTACCCAAAGTACCATTGACATAACCTTCCTGAACCCCATTCAGCTCCCGTGGATCCAACCCCCCGGACCCCCATTAACAATTACACATGGTGGATCCATCACGTCCCTATATCAAAATAATGTTTCACTTCATAAAGTCTCATCCCTGGCCCTCAACACAATCCTTCGTCTAGATATTACCTCTATTCAACTTGTTCCCGGTTCATTTAAAATAACTATTCCAAATACATTTGTGAGGGTATATTCAGATTGGGATTTTGATTATCGTCTCTTGTCCAACGAGATAACATTTACCTATAATGTTGATATCCTAGAAATCACTAATTACGACCCATCATTACATGCCACAATCACCAACCAATCAAATTTGTCTATAGATTTTAATCAAGACTTCGTCCTCACTGATGCTAGCCATTCTACAATTCTTAATAACACCCGTATTATCGATCTCTCCCACTCCTATTTTTCTAAAACATACACCACCACCACCACCACCAAATTTTTAGTTGGCGACAATAGTGGCACGACGTCGCTCAATCAACCCCCCCTTCATGCACCAACGCTCCCCAGTGATAAAACAAGTTTAGTTGACCCAGATGTGTCTGGACTCACAATTACTTCCAATGTTCCCACCATACATCACGATATACAGGATATATTAACTAATTGGGATATGAATGCCCCGAGCCATAGCGGTCCTATTATCCTGACATTTACTTTCCCCAAAGTTGTCACTTTGGATGGATTTACATTTGCAACTTATACGGGTGGGCTAGTCGGCGAGATAAAGAATTGGTCGTTAAAGGACGAATCTAATACTGTTATTATAAATGGAGGGACGGTTTATGATCCCTCGGCTGCTATATTAACAGGCACACCTGATGCCATCACCACATTAACGCCGGATACTAAGGGAGCTATCACGGCGGAGGATATAATTACTATTCCGCAACATTCATCAAGGATTTGGTATTTAACGTTGGATTTAACACATAAACTTTATATCTATTTTGTGAGATTTCATGGTATGGTCGGTATTCCGTCCAAATTTTTAGTTGGTGACAATAATAACGGACAGCTGGCAGGCTCCAACTACTCCGATGCACATAAAGTATCTTTGATTGACGAATCCGTCAAAGGACTAACGGTTACTTCCAGTGTTGACACGATTAATGCACAGTCATTCTTATTTGGAAATTGGCAATCCCGCCCCCAGCCACACGTCGGTGAGATTACCCTGACATTTACTTTCCCCGAAGTTGTTACGTTGGATGGATTTACATTTCCAACTTATATGTATGACCCGGACACCGGCGTTATAGAGAATTGGACGTTAAAGGACGAATCGAATAAGGTGGTTATAAATGGACCGGAGGTTAACACGGGTGGCGACTGGGCTATATTAAAAGGTACATCCGACAAAATCGTACTAAACTACTTAACGACCTTGAAATCTATCACGGCTACCGATATAATTACTTTTCCGCCACATTCATCAAGGGTTTGGTATTTAACATTGGATTTATCAAAGAAACTTTATATCTATTTTGTGAGATTTCATGGTTGGGTTGGGCCGAACCAATTAAATATTCGTAAACTATCAGACTTGCCTCTCGAAAAAGGACCATTAACAATTACTATTCCTAAAAGTAATCTCGGACTTACCGATCCACGCTGGGACAGCCGGTTAACATTAGACTATACGTATAACTACAGCGCCATGCATGTTAATTGGTTACCAGACCCAGTTATTAAGATTGCTGTCGACGGGGTGGATATCTCCTACAGCACCGAAGGCAATAAGTTGACTATTTCCAGCTATTTAATGTCATTTCCTTCAATCACATTTTCTTTAAGTGAGAATGTATACCCGATAAACCAGAATACACATTTAAATAGCAGTAATATTATACTTGCCCCTTTCGACCCTACGATTACTTCTAAATCCACTTATTCTACTGCCGACCTTAGTAATAATTGGACCGTAGATACCAACAGATATTCTTATACGGTAAAAAGATATGACTCTAGCCAAAATACACTTGACCTATCTTTAACTTTTGGTACGGTCCAAAGCACCGACAATTTAACGTTATTAAGTGGATTACATACCGGTACCATTCTTTTCGCGACCCAGCCTCGTAATATGACCATCGTATTTAATGTTTATCCACCACCCATATATGAATCTATATACCCTGCTATAAATAGCATAATCAACCCCAATCAAACACCTCTTAAAATAACCTTTAGCGAGGATATCTCTCTTAACTCGAGTATTTTATTGCCAATTATAAATAATGGTAACAGATTCGAGGGCTTTCTCCAGGGCCACTCGAATGCGTTGTACATTAATAATAATAACACCCTTACCATAGACCTTTCCGCGGTCGGACTTGCTCCTGGTTCATTAAAAATAAATATTCCTAATAATCTAATAAAGAGTTTACATGGTGTGCCTTTAACTACCGATTTATCATTTGTCTATACTATTCCTCCACCACCCATATATAAATCTATAGACATTTCTAGAAATAGCAGCATCATCACCACCCAAACACCTCTTAAAATAACCTTTAGCGAGGATATCTCTCTTAACCCGGATATTTCATTACAAATTACAAATAATGGTACCCCCCGAGCAGTGGATGCGAAGGTGTTACACATTGAGAATAAAACCCTTACCATAGACCTTTCCGCGATACAACTTGTTTCTGGTCCATTACAAATAACGATTCCTAAGAATCTAATAAAGACTAAATCATATGGCGTGTATTTAACTACCGATTTATCATTTGACTACGTAGATTGGATGCCGCCCATATATTCATCTATAGACCCTTCTACAAACCCTGGCATAATCAACACCAATCAAATACCCCTTAAAATAATCTTTAGCGAGGATATCTCTCTTAACCGGGATAGTTCATTACAAATTACAAATAATACGACAACCACCCCGGTTTATGCGAATGCGTTGCAAATTGATAATAAAACCCTTACCATAGACCTTTCCGCGATACAACTTGTTTCTGGTTCATTACAAATAAATATTCCTAATAATCTAATAAACAGTGTACTGGATGTGCCTTTAACTACCGATTTATCATTTACCTATAATGCTCAGATGCCTCCCATATTTAAATCTATAGACATTTCTAGAAATAGCTTAATCAACCCCAACCAAACACCCATTAAAATAACCTTTAGCGAGGATATCTCTCTTAACCCGGATATTTCATTACAAATTACAAATAATAATAACACCTTCATAGTGGATGCGACGGTGTTACACATTGAGACTAATATCCTTACCATAGACCTTTCCGCGATACTACTTGTTTCTGGTTCATTACAAATAACTATTCCTTATAATCTAATAAAGACTAAATCATATGGCGCGTATTTAACTGCCGATTTATCATTTGACTACAAAGATTTGATGCCCCCCATATATTCATCTATTGACCCGCCGAATTTCCTCGATAGCAGCATCACCACTACCCAAACACCCCTTAAAATAACCTTTAGCGAGGATATCTCTCTTAACTCGGATATTTCATTACAAATTACAAATTCTCCTTTTATATATTCACCCAATAATAGTACCACCTTCACGGTTGGTGCTAAGGAGTTGCAAATTGATAATAACATCCTTACCATAGACCTTTCCGCGATTCAATTTGTTTCTGGTCCATTACAAATAACTATTCCTAAGAATCTAATAAAGACGAAATCATATGGCGTGCCTTTAACTACCGATTTATCATTTGACTACGAAGAGTGGATGCCACCCACATTTTCATCTATAGACCCTGCTATAAATCGCCCAATCTATTTTTATTCCAACCAAACACCCATTAAAATAACCTTTCGCGAGGATATCTCTCTTAACCCGGATAGTTCATTACAAATTACAAATAATGGTACCAACTTAGCATTTGATGTGAAGGTGGTACCAATTGATAAGAAAACCCTTACCATAGACCTTTCCGCGAGCGGACATGTTTCTGGTTCATTACAAATAAATATTCCCAATACTCTAATAAGGAGTTTACAGGATGTGACTTCAACTACCGATTTATCATTTACCTATAATGTTTATGTGCCTCCCAGAGTTACATCTATAGACCCTTCTATAAATAGCATAATCAACACCAATCAAACACCTCTTAAAATAACCTTTAGTGAGAATTTCACTATTCGTCCGGAAATTTCATTACAAATTACAAATCATATGCTCACCACCCCGGTTGATGTGAAGGCGTTGCAAATTGATAATAAAATCCTTACCATAAACCTTTCCGCGATACAACTTGTTTCTGGTCCATTACAAATAACTATTCCTTATAATCTAATAAGGAGTTATCAGGGTATGGTGCATTTAACTACCGATTTATCATTTACCTATAAGTTACGGTTACCACCAATTGTTGATTCCATTTTGCCGGCTCTCTCCGGCGAGCTTTTTATAGAAGGTCTCCCGACACAAATTGTAATTACTTTCTATGAGAATATTAAGGTTGATACAACCAAATATGTAACTTTTACAAATAATAACCATATCACAACCCGTAAGTCTTTATCAGCATATGCTACCGATTCATCAAATAAAAGACTCGCGGTTAATATGTCCGGCCTTCCATTAACAAGCGGAATATTGAGTATAAATATACCACACGACGCAGTGACGGCTAGTCTTAGTCCGTACAAAGTGTTACCGAATAACCTCGTTATTTCTTATTTAGTGCGACATGCGTGTCCTTGTGTAATCCAAAAAACTAACGCACACGGTTATTTAGGAGGAACCCTTATTGATAATTTAAACCAAGGTAGTGGGTCACATCTTTCAAACAAAATGAGAATTGGAAGTATTACTATGAATGTGAATCAACATACAAGACAAAGTAATGTGGTTATCCAACAACCAGATACAAATGTAAATACGATATTAAAAAACAAGATAGCTTGTATAAAAAGATTATCCAATTAAGGATAATATCTTATTAAGAATAGTATTTAGAGACAATTTAGAAAATTTTATTTTCTATCATTAATTTATAATAATGAGAAATGGTGAAAGAAAGAAGAAACATTCCGATGGAATGTATCATATTCATGGAAATAAATACGAGCAGTTATGCGGTTCCCGCGCTCAAGTCTGGCACGGAACCGCATATAAAACCGATGGAACACCTGGATTAAAGAAGCATGATATTCTAATGAATAAGTGGGGAAGAATTGTTTCAAAAAAGAAACATAATACCGCAAAGAAAGAAAAGAGATTAGAAAAACACGGTTTCTTTGCCAAAAAGGGGAAATTCGGGGTTGTTAAGAAGGACTCTAATAAAAATAGGACGAAGAGAAAGAATAAGACTAAAAAGAAATAATTTCTATAATAATTTCTATTATAATTTCTATAATAATTTCTATAACAATTTTAAATTATATTTATTTTAAAATTGTTTAGTTATACCAATCCTCTAATATAAAACCATCATTGTCTATATTCTCACCCATTATTTCTATCGCATATTTTTCAAAATATCTTTTGCTAACTATTTTCTTTTTGGTTGGTTTCGAGTAAAACTCGTAAATATTATCTAATGTAAACACTTTACTCTGTATATTACTTGTTTTGAGGTTTAATTTAAAAGTCTCTATTGCGTTTATCACATCTAATTGTTTATTCCATAATTTACAAGATATACCTAGTATATATTTTGACTCCTCTATTATTATCTCTGGATAAAAATGTCCTATTAGGTCTATTAATATTTCGGTTGGTTCCCCACTCAATTTTAACATACGATTCATTTTACTACTCCATTCGCAAAATAGTGCCCCTATTTCCCCTATCTCTAATTCACCATAATCGTCCTTTTCCATATTTACATCCCAAAATGTTAGAAAATTCGACACCACCGGCAAATGAGCACTTGTTATATTTGGATAATTATCTTTTTCCTCATCATAATTTAGCATCTCTTTAAAATGCTCCTGTAATGTATTTGTCAAAGGAATACTAGGCATTTTACGCTCTATCAAAAACTTCTTCCATAAATATAACAAATTCTTACTTGAAATACTTGTCTCTACATTTTTCTCTATCATTTTATCTATAAATATCCCCGCTATTTCCTCTCCGGTATGATTTGATAAAAAATACGTATAATCCCTTAATTCGTTATCGTTACACTGGTCTATAAAACCATCCGCATTATTACACCTTATCGAGTAATGGGCTGATACACATATTAGATCCAATATATTTTGCTTTATTGTCGACAAAAATGGTAAAGGATTCCTGGAATCACAACTTTTCAACAAACGACACTTTTCAAACGCATATTCATAATACCTATATTTTATATTCTGTGTTAAATTTGATACTCCACAATATAAATGACTAAAATGAGATATATTCTTTATTAATTCTTTTATTGAACTATCTACTATATAAATTAATGAGTTGTCATTTCTTCCTCGTAAATGATCTCCTATTATTGTTAAAAAATATTTCGCACTTTCCTTTGTTGGAAAATATTTCGGGTAAATTAAATTTATCACCATTTGAATTGTATGCGATTCGGGTATTACTAATAATGGACTACGTTTCTTTATTGCCTTTATTACCAGATTCTTTATCTTATTTTTCCAAACATAAATTACATTTCCCTGCCTTATCGAACTTAATGCCTCATGTAATATTTTATCTTCTCCATAAATCGTAAATATCTCTTTATCATATTTTATAAATAAATCCGCATAAGGGAGATAATAATATTGATTCTTCTGTAAAAATCTTTTTATAAATTTATCGCATTCCTCTTCTAAAAACTCCTTCCTTTCCTTCCTTTCTTCATTTGTTTTTTTTGCCGTCGATATCATATTTGGTAAGCTCACTTCGAAAAAATTCGTTAACCTCATCTCCAAATATTTATCATCTTTACATCTCTCTATCATATTATCTACAAGTATATGAAGATTCGCAGAATCTATCATCTTTATATTAATCTATATCTAATGTTTATATAATCTATATTTAATGTTTATATTATAATATTATTGTCATTTATTTTATCTTTTACATAACGATTTAAAGGTTGAAAGAAAAACATTTTATATAAGATGTCTAATCCTGATAATATTTTAGATATACAGACCGTGCAAATTCAACCATTTCGAACTCTTATGACCGCTCTTAAAGACATCTTATTAGAAACTAATATTACTTTTAGTAAAGAAGGAATTAAAATTATTAATATGGATAAATCCCATACTATTTTAGCCCATTTATTTCTTAAAGCCGACAACTTTGAGTCGTATCATTGTAAGGAAGAAAAGATTATTATCGGGGTTAATATGTTTCATTTATTTAAATTAATTAACACCATTGATAATGACGATACTCTCTCTATTTATATTGAAAAAAATGATTATGCTGACGGCATCGTCAAATTTTTAGGTCTAAAGTTCGAAAATGGCGATATTAAACAGCAAAAAATTCAAAAGTTAAGACTTATTGAACCTGACAACGAAGAGTTGGCTGTTCCAGATGTGGCTTTCTCCTCCGTTCTTAATCTTCCATCCTCTGACTTTCAAAAAATTATTCGCGACCTTAGTTGTATATCTGACAAAATAGAAATTAAATCTGTGGTTACCAATGATGGGGCTGAACTCATTTTTAAATGTACCGGCGGATTCGCCCAAGCTGAAATTCGCCGTTCTGAATCTGAAGGTGGCATGGAATTTACACAGAAACAAGATGTTAGTAAGATCATTCAAGGCGAGTTCTCGTTAAGAAATTTAACATATTTTATAAAATGCACTAATTTATGTAATCAAATCGAGATATATCTTGAAAATAATTTACCACTTGTTGTTAAATATAACGTTGCATCTCTCGGCGAAATTAAATTATGTTTAGCCCCATTACCTCCTACAAATTAATCTCTATACATACTTTCCTACACTGTTATCCTATCGCCACACATTATTAGGTATATTAACTAACCGCAAGTCGTTTTATCGTACACCACCACCCGGTGTATATTGACTCTCATAAATATTTCGTTGGTGTGTATAATTGAAAAAACACATAGAACACCGTTTTATGTTAGTGGTTGCGGATTGACCTCCTATTTTTATCTTATTACAAATTATATATTTTAAAAATTTATTGTTCCTTTTAATCCTCGTTTTAGTAAATCATTTATCTTACTAAATGGCTTCGAATTCTTGAAACACGGATATTCCCCTAATTTTTTATAATTACTAAGCGGAGAGGGATGAGAACTAACTATTACTTCGTGTCTTGATTTATCTATATTCTCTAATTTTTTATATGCAAATGCCCCCCATGCTACAAATACCACCTTATCACAATTCTTATTTACATAATCTATTATATAGTCCGTAAATGTTACCCACAATTTCATATTTGATGTTGGACTTTTATGACGAACTGATAATGCCGTATTTAAAAGTAGAACACCCTGCTTCGCCCATCCCTCCAAACTATTATCTTCCAGCTCCACATCTAAATCGTTCATCAGTTCATTCTTTATATTTCTTAATGATGGTGGCACCTTCATATTCTTATTTATCCCAAAACATAATCCCATCGCTTCATCTTTTCCATGATATGGATCTTGTCCTAGTATTATCACCTTTGTCTCCTTCACATCAAAATAGGTAAAGCAACGAAATATATGCTCCCGTTTAGGATATATTGGTATATCCTTGTTTTCATACAAATCAATTTGATTTTTATACTCCTGTTCCGGTAATAAGTTACTATCAATAATAACCCTTTTCCAATCCGTGCTAATATTATAGACTAGTTCCTCTAAATATGTCATATCGTTATGTATTATTTACACACGATATTCTTGTCAATTTTAACAGGATACATCTTATTTACATATCACTCTACCAAATTAATATATGAATCTTATTTATATATTAATTTACCCTTTACTACCTTCTTTCGGGACAATATACCCTCCAATATCCTCTCTTTACATTATACTTACTCTATTATTGATTTTAATTCCACTATATCTATTACAGGCATCTTTACATGTCCCTCCCAAAAATATCTACAAAACGCCCATACAAATTCATTCTCATTTCTATACCATAACTCTATCCTCTCCTTCCCGATCTCTTCTAGCACCCAAGGCGGTAACAAATTTAAACTTTTTCTTGGCACCACATATGATAATTGTACCAATGGTGACACCGCACTGCTCTCCTTTTTATTGAAAAATTCCGTCTCAAAATATGGTATATATTTACATAAATCCGTTAATAATGGCGGATAATCATACTTATACTCCCATTCCCAATCCGCACAATCACCCACATAATATTTATAAGTCCACTCCAATCCCTCTAAATAATTTATACATATCTCCTTCATCCTTGTCTCATCTATATCCATATCCAATAATTCCTTATAATATCGTACCTCCCACCCATTATTAAATGGGTTTATATATTCCTCTAGGTCACGATCCATCATCGGTAATCTCAATAATTTATCCTCTATCTCACTCACACCTTTCATCGGCTTCAAATACTTTCTTGGCTTCCTTCTCTTCCTATATTCCTCTTTTATTAAATCCTCCTCCTTTACACTCAATATCTTTATTAACTCTTTATAACTTCTCCAAACTATCTTACCCTCATCATTCAATAATTTGAAATTATTATCTTTCCTTTTACATTCACCATACCCACACATCAATGTATCTATTCCACTCGTCCTTATATTTAACGCCGGAAAATGCGGCATAAAATCATTCCCTAACATAAAACACATAAATACATAATCTCTCACATTCGTCTCTACACCATGCGTTATCGCTAAATCCTCCTTTAAACACCTCGAAAACTCCTTTATGTCTATCAAATAATCACTATCCGGCGACAAACTATTATCTATACTTTCTATAAAATGTGGCGTCTCCCTATATAAATTCACCTCCTTCATTAACCCCTCATGACTCAATGACAACATTATTAAATCCGCATCTAACCCATATATTAATGTCCTCTCATTCATATGTCCCTCCGCCTTCTCCCTTATTAATTTAAATATCTTATGTTCTCCCTCACCCTCCTTATCCGACGAACTCACCAGTATCTCCCTTACCCCATACCTCTCCTTATTATTAAAATACTCCGTTACCTCTTTTGTTAACTTTGACATAAACTCCGTCCCCGGGGTTATTGACGCCGTATCCCAATCCACCTCGCCTTTATTTCCTGTCAACCTCTCCAACATATTCTTCTGATACCACGACTTATAACGTCTACTTCTTTGTTGCGATAACTTTGCTATCGGTGCTACTCCATCAAATGCTATCATTACCCGATTTTTCGGTTTCACCTTTCTTATATACTCCTCTATCTTTCCCTTTACCTTCTCTATCAATATTTCCTCTATATCTCCCTCCAAACCTACCTTCATTATACCATAAAAACTATCATATATTATTGAATTCGAATCCAAATATAAATTATCTACATCCCCCTCCAACCTTTTTATTACCTTTCTATAACGTTTCACTACATGTGAAAAATAACTTGGTATACCCATTTTATTTATATCTTTTAAAATGTTTAAACTATTATGCGATTAAATATTCTCTTCCTTAAATTATTTCATTCAATTCTAAAATAAACCCCCTTATTCAATTCTAAAAGAACCACCCTTTATATTTAGTAGTTTCTTTATAAATCGTTAATAAAAACCATTTAAAATTATAAAATCGCAATGAATATATACAATATGAATAAAAAAATCCCTAATCCTAAGAAAAAACACACCCCGAAATATCCACCGACTAACGACGATTATGCTACATTTAAACAAGCCATTCGTGTTAAAATTTCATCACTAAAAGATATCGTTAAAAGAACCATTCTCTCCGCACAAAAATATAAATTATACGACATCTACGGAGCTAACGAACTCAATATCTGTATCTCCTCTCTTGAAAATATATTCTCACAACTTCATAATATTCAAAGCAATCTTAAAGTCTCCAATTCCAATGATGAAAACTTCTATATTAATAAATTACAAGATATCACCGCCGAACTCTCCTCTTTATTTCGCACATTCGGCACCGAACGCATACATGATTTACTTTCCGTCTGTTATGGTAAGGACTTTATTAAAACATATCTTAATTCACCCGATATGACCGAACGTTTTAAAGTTATGAACGAACATATTCACCCTATCGGATATAAAATTATGTCTTGGAAAGCCGACACACAAAAACCTGATAATAAAAAATCCCTTAAAAAAAATAGAATTGTCGAAGACTTCATGATCGTTGAATCTGCCGATAATCTCGATTGTTATGACCTCGCCCGCACCAGCAAGGCCTTTCTCACCAAAGTTTATGGTATTAAATTTTGCGTACATAATCCGGAACAAAGGAACACTCTCATCGTTTGCGCTCTCGTTGATGATATTATGAATCAATGTATCGATCATCCTATCACTACTCTCAAAATTGCTCGCTTACATAAATCTATGCCTAATGAACCCGTTTTTGAAGCCACCTCATTTAACCGCTTTATTCAGTGCCTTACCTTAAAAGAACTTCTTGTTTATGATAACGCAGAACTACATAATCGTTATATTGGTTATATGAACCAAATTCACCTTATGAAACAAAAAACCATCTCGCAAATCACCAAAGACTTTATCGGTTCCGAACTCTACCTTCAAAGAACCACCCTTATACAACTCCTCCTTAAATCTGACGAACACGAATATCAATATCTCGCCTACCTACTTTATGACCTTCTATCCAATGATGTTAATGGACATATCGATACGAATGAACAAACACTTCTTTTTGATAGCCTTCCATGGGATGTTAAACGATATTTTAGAGACGCTATGCGACAAACTATTACTTACACCAATAATCTCTCTAATTTTGATAATAATAAAATACCCCTCGAACAACAAATCTGCCTTATGAAAGCCGACGACACTATCAAAGAAAAAGCTATGCAAAAACTTAAAGAAGTTAAGGCCAAAACCGAAGACTCCGGAATCAAAGCCCGACAATATCTCGAAGGTTTACTTAGAATCCCTTTTGGCATTTATAAAGAAGAACCTATCCTTCATGTTATGTCCCTCTCTAATAAACTCTTTTGCGAACTTGTTAAAAATATACAAGACTCCGACTATCCTATCACCTCCTTTACTATTAAAGAACATTACACCAGTATGGAAGTTCGCAAATTCATACAACTTATTAAAACTCAACATCAACCTATCATTAAAGAAAACTTTAAAGCAAATATTATTCTACAACTTATCAACGTTAAACGCACACAACTTATCGCTAATATTTGTAATATTAATATCCTTATCCGCAAACACTCTCTCTCTTATCCCAGAATTTGTCACTCTGCTAAAAAAATATCCATTATGAAAGATAAAATTACCGACTTTATTAATCACTTCCAAGAACATTATTCACTCCTCCTCGAAACCTCCTCACTATGCAGCATACATAAAGAAAATAATGATATTATTACACAATTATCCACCACTATTCCAGATATTGAAAATAAAAATAAATATATTAATTCCTATATGAAAGATGTTAAACACACCCTTGATGACGCCGTTCACGGACACGATGACGCCAAACGACAAGTTGAACGTATCATCGGACAATGGATCAACGGCGATAAATCCGGTTATTGTTTTGGTTTTGAAGGCCCACCCGGTGTAGGTAAAACATCACTTGCTAAGAAAGGTATCGCTAACTGCTTGAAAGACGATAATGGGGTTTCTCGCCCTTTTGCATTTATCGCAATTGGAGGCTCGTCCAATGGAAGCACCCTCGACGGACATAATTATACATATGTTGGTTCTACTTGGGGAAGAATTGCTGACATTTTAATGGAAAATAAATGTATGAATCCTATCATTTTCATCGACGAATTAGATAAAGTTAGTAAAACCGAACATGGGAAAGAATTAATTGGTATCTTAACCCATCTTATTGACCCTACGCAAAATGATATATTTGAAGATAAATATTTTTCAGGAATTAATCTTGACCTCTCCAAAGCTCTTTTTATATTCTCTTATAATGATGCCTCGGCTATTGACCGAATCCTCCTTGACCGCATACATCGTATTAAATTTAAACATTTAACACTACTAGATAAAATTACCGTTACTAAAACCTTTATCTTCCCCGAAATTTATAAGAAAATGGGCCTTGAAGGCATGATACATTTATCCGATGATATTATCGAACTTATTATCGAAGAATATACCTGCGAACCCGGTGTTCGCAAGCTTAAAGAGATACTATTCGAAATTATTGGCGAAATCAATTTAGAAATCTTACAAAGTGAAGAAAATTTAGAGATACCCATCATTATTAATAAACACGACATTAAAAATAAATATCTTAAAAAACGCCACGAAATGAAACCTAAATACATTCACTCTACCCCTAAACCCGGCTTAATCTCTGGCTTATGGGCTAACGCACTTGGTAAAGGAGGCATTTTACCCATCGAGGTTAATTATTATCCTTGCGGAACTTTCCTAGATATGAAACTTACCGGTATGCAGGGCGATGTTATGAAAGAAAGCATGACTGTTGCTAAAACTCTCGCTTGGAATATGCTCACCGACAAACAGGCCGCCGATATATCTAAAACTATGGAAACTAACAAGAGGCAAGGGATCCATATACACGTTCCAGAAGGCGCTACCCCTAAAGATGGACCCTCCGGCGGTACTGCTATTACCTGCGCACTTTATAGTTTATTTATTCATAAACCTATCAAAAATACTATCGCAATTACCGGCGAAATATGCTTACAAGGCAAAGTTACCGCCATCGGCGGACTGGACCTAAAAATATTAGGAGGCATTAAGGCCGGCGTAAAAGAATTTATTTACCCGAAAGAAAATAAAAGAGATTTTGATGAATTTATGGAAAAATATCATCAAAATCCATTAATCGAAACTATACAATTCTTTCCTGTTGAAAATATTCAGGAAGTCCTGAAACTTATCTTTATTTAATTTATATCATATATATATATATAATGGATCATACTAACATTAAATACCAGCCTGGAGCATTTGGCCTTGGCACTATTATGGCCTTTATGTTACTCTATTCTCCATATATTATTTCTGTTATGGCTGTTTTATATAGTGTTCTATCATTTACTATCTCTGGTATAGTATATTTAGGCTTTGTTATATTTTGTTGTGCTATTGGTTCCGCTATCAACTATTTTCGAGGTAGTTTAACCGAAGAAGAAATTCGCGAAAATAATATAAAACAAACACACACTTTCTGCCCCCCTTACCTATTCTTTATTAATAATAATCCCACCCTATATAAAAAAAATGTTTCGCTAAATAGTATCTTTTTTGGCTTCACATTTGGTTATCTTCTTGGTCCTATGTTTCATCACGGATTATTTAATTATCAACTATTATCTGTATTATTATTTACCAGCCTTGGCGGAGGATTAACCGAATATCAATACGAATGCATCGCCGGCAAAATGATGACTATTATTTGGGTTATTACTTGGATTCTCTCTATTGGTATTGGATTGCTATGTGCTAATATTGTCTCCGGCACCGACCTTGAATTTTACTTTATCGGTGATAAAAATAAATGGATCTGTAGCCAACCAAATAAAAAACAACAGCTTAAATGTCGCATTGTCCCTAAAAATAAATTCTCATTAAAGAAACCCTAATTAAAGTTCTTAAAATTCTTTTCTAAAAAACGTATAAATTCTTGTGTTGTATTATTTCTCGCAAATGTATTCATCATTTGTAATGGATTCCCCGTTGATAAACGCGTAATACTTATATAATGCTCGAATACCGCTCGTGTATTTGCTCTACTATACAATTCTTTACTATCTTCTATCGACATTCTTGGTTTGTCTAAATTCACATTCACCTCGTTATGAAATGTATTTAAATATTCGAATAATTCATCCCCCGTTTTCATATTATTAATATTATGTCTCCCTAGATAATTCTTCGCATGAATCATACAATACGGACAAGGCAGTTCCTCACATATTCTTTTTATTAAATTAATTATATCATCTAATAACTCCCTTGACCCATTATGTACCTTAAAAGCCATCGTATGAAATAAATACCAAGTCGCATTACCCCATTTCTCTTTTGACAACATTAAAATATATAAAGATTATTTTATTTATATGTCTATATGAATTATATTATTGAAAATAATATCGACTTCTACGCCGAATTAAATAAGGACTGCGACGATGAACCACCTAATTATCATCATAAATGTTTAATTTCACGAGAACCCTTGACCTACAATTATGTTACCTTGTCTTGTAGCCATACATTTAATTATGATTGTATCTTTGATGAAGTCATTAGACAAAAAATAAATCGAAAACCTACCGAAATAATCCGTTTAAAACCAAACGAAATTAAGTGCCCGTATTGCAGATCCATAAATTTAAAATTACTTCCCTACATACCTCTCGACCGATTTAAAGCACGAATCAACCAAGTAAACCACCCATTAAAGGACACCATGAATGGGTCAAAATGTGATACCATTATTAAAATTGGTAAAAATAAAGGCAAACTTTGTGGCCATGTCGCATTTGAAAGTCACCACGGCTGTTTATGTAATAAACATTCTAATATACTCATTCGTAAAGCTGATAAAAATAATCATACCGGACACACCATTGAAAATATACTAAATAAATACATCATTCCACAACTTAAAGACCTCCTCAAAAAACATCACTTAAAAGTTGGCGGTATCAAAAAAGAACTTATACAACGCATCATCGACCACGATATTCCTCTATCAACATAATATATGCTACTACATTTTTATAATGCACTATATAATAACTATATCAATAATTATTATATCCATACTAACTAATCTATCTCCATATTATATTTTTTACTATTATCCTATTACTACACGGACTATAGAAGCATCTCGGCAAATATACACCCGACCGACCACACGTCGTTCGGGGTGCCGTACCTGCCGGATTGACAGTGCCGCATGCAGTGCAGTGCAGTGGGGTTGGGTTGACAGTGCAGTGCAGTGCAGTGGGGTTGGGGTTGACAGTGGCGCATGCAGTGCAGTGCAGTGCAGTGCAGTGGGGTTGGGTTGGGGGGACTATACCACTCATTCATTTTTACTATTAAAAACTTCTATTGAAGACAACCCCCCATCCGAACATTTGTTACCCGAATCTTTATATTATTCATCATAAATATAATTTATATTACCTATATGCTTTCATATTTATCGACATAATATAATTATATATATTCCCCTAGAAGCATCTAGGTTATAATTGGTTTTCTAATTTCTAAAAAAAACTCTTTTGTAGGTATTATGTAGGGGCTCCGAGGAACTCTGGAACCAAATGAGCCTTTTTTTCGTAAAGTCAAATGAAAAGTTAAGAATGGACATTTATAAATGTCCAAAATGGAAAAGTGAAACATTTTCTTGGATCAAAACGTTCCGCGATTCCCCTGTCCCTACATATATGTAGATGTCGCCAGATTCCCTTTTTTTCCCGTGTAGGGGATTTTTACCTACATCATTTTCCGATTTCAAAAAGTCATCCTCGAGCATATTATTTTGAGCCAAAAAATGCTCAAAATGCTCATCCATATATGCTTTACTTCATCTATTCACAACTACACATAAATAATATATACATACATACACGATATCCGTCATAAATATTATAATTAAATTATTTGTAATATGTCTATAAAACTCGTTATTTCGGTATATGGTAACAATGCTCAAAATATATGCTAATATATGCGCCGCATTTATCGTGTTAATATAATTATCAGTATTGATTTACAAATCGGCACAATAAGATATTCAAAAATATGATAAATTGAGAAATAATTTATTTAAAAATATCGCCTAGACGAATGTAAACGAATAAGTTATGCGTTTATACCCGGAAAAAACTCTTTTGTAGGCATTATGTAGGGGCTCCGAGGACTTCTTGAAAATGAACTCTTTTCTTAATAAATCGTAAAAAACGAGAATTAATTTATTAAAAGATATCGCTTAGAGGAATGTAAACGATTATTTGAGAATTTATTAACGAAAAAAACTCTTTTGTAGGCATTATGTAGGGGCTCCGAGGAACTCTGGAACCAAATGAGCCTTTTTTTCGTAAAGTCAAACGATAAGTGCAAAATGGACATTTATATCCAATAATTCATAT